>Ga0209367_1006938_pt1 | contig 15640 bp, 7 predicted proteins | sample WorMetLIZISLAND2_FD_187412 | JGI IMG/M metagenome (GOLD analysis project Ga0209367, IMG submission 187412) | Marine gutless worms symbiont microbial communities from Max Planck institute for Marine Microbiology, Germany - Olavius geniculatus... ... | reverse complement strand
CCCAAGGTAAGACAGTTGCACTAAATAGATGAGGTGGGAAATGAAACCACCATTCGATGACATATAGTCTCATTAATAAGTGTGCCAAAAATTATTATAATCGGACATTCATTGTTCCAGTTATTGCAAAAAATGTAGTCACATGCTTTTTTTTGAGACACAGTGTATGTATGTGCATTTGTGCACATCTGGATTCAGTTATGATAATTTGGCGTTTTCGAATAGCGCAGCATGATTATCAGTTCCGATATTTGTCACAAATAGTTGCAGTATTTGTAGTCTTCGGCTGTGTCCCATATCTGTGGCACTATCAGGAAGTCACAAGGCCGTCTATGATTGCTTTGTGGCCCATTCGTAGTGCTAGAATAATGATGATAGAGTTTATGTTTCCATGGGTTGTGATCTAATTGTGTTCATGACCCTTCCAATAGACTCACATTTTTGCCTAGTGTTTTGAGAACTTGAAGGTTTGATCATAATTTAACACTAACTAATTAGAGATTGATAGGTTTTGTAGCATTTATTGGTTAAAAGATGATATAGAAGAAGTTATTCTGATGGGAGGGGGAACACTCATTTTCGAAAGTGGATGATGAGTTGATGTGATTTAATATAATAATATCAATAATAGCAATGACTTACAGACTTCACTGGTCAGACAAAGAACATTAAAACAGCCTACATGAAATCTATCAGATAGTGTAACTCATGAAATTTGCATAATAAAAATGTTTTCAGCTTTAGTTTGAATGTCTGATTGTTCCGTATGGAGCATACGTGAAGCAGCCTTGCATGCTGTTACAGTGAAGGCGCTCTCTGACCTTAAATGTGTTCTCAAGACCTGTAAGTGTGACCTTGCAGTTAACTTCAAGACAGATGAATGAGCTGGCCATGCAGAAACTGGTTGTTTGAGGGCTGATGCATAAACATTGTTTACCAGTCACAGTTAAATGAAAAAGAACAATGCATAGTTTTCATTGTTGACATGTTGCAGGATTGCGGAGCTGAAGAAGCAGGAGGAAGAGAAGCATTTGTTGGCGCAGGTGAAAAACGAGATCGAATCGTTCGTCTTTGAAGCACAGGACCGGCTTGAGCAGAGGGAATACAAACTCTGCTCCACCGAGGACGAACGAGTTCAGATTGCTGCAAAACTCTCCGAGGCATCTGATTGGCTGATTGAGCAGGACGACAGCACACCACGAAAGGTCGCTACTGTCCGTTGTCACATTGTCGCTATTGTAGCTTTAGTCTGTCTAGTTCATTGTGTTATAGAGCACTGTGATGCCAGCAGTCTTAGGTATAAACTGCAAGTTTTCTGGTCTTGCAATTTTAATACATGTGGACTACACTTCTGGATGTCTTCAGGTTGCCTTATCTGCATGAGAGAAAAAAATGAATTATGTGTATTGGTTTTCATTTATTAGATACATAATCTACAGGGTGGTCCAAAAAAACGGCACAAAGTTTATGGCACCATAAATTTGCAACCGTACATCACAGAGTCATGCGGTTTTCAGCAGTAGACTTTGGTGTTGGTTGTGTACTGAAATGATTTTTCTGTCTGCAGAATGTTCTGAAAAAAATTCTTTACGTGACTAAAGTCATTGTTCAAATACAGCAGTTAAATATTCTTTGTTTTACCGCTGGCAAGTGAACTATTGAAAAACAGAATTACCTTCAATGTACCTTAGTCCTTAAAAACTTGCCACTATTATTTTTTTAATAGCTCTGTGAAACATTGGCTGATTTCAATAATTTTTGGCATGCGACATTAAGAAAAAACTTGACACAAAGGTCGGTAGTTTTGGCCACCTCACCTTAACGTTGTCGCTACACTACCGTGTGAAATGCAGAAGTTGCTGTTTGGCCATTGACAACAATGAATTTCTATCGGGTAGCGTATGCGTCGGCTCAGAAATCATAAAGTGAATAGCGACAAATGCAATTAGCAATTATTATCACTTAAAAAATCATACGTGTCACATCACACCTTCTTCATTTCAGCATGTGCTTAAAATGTCTTTCTGCAGCAAAAACGCAATCGGTGGACGTTGACACTATTTGCCAACAGCATGTTCAGTAACTGTATGATTCAAGCAGCCCACTCGCTGTTGATGTATCATTTTAGTTTGTCGACTTAGAATTTTAAAATAAAGACGAAGCAACAAATTTTCAATCATTTTGTGGTCTCGGTAATTTTCTGAGCTGACACATGCACTGCCCAGTATGAATTCTTTGTTGTCAATGATCAAATGGACTTCTGCATTTCACAAGGTAGTGTAGCAACAACCATAGGGCGAGGTGGCCAAAACTGCAGACGTTTATGTCAAGTTTTTTTTTAATGTCGCATACCAAAAATTATTAAAATCGGCCAATGTTTTACGGAGCTATTGAAAAAAATAAAAGTGGCACGTTTTTATGGACCACGGTGTTGAGGGTAATAGTGGTTTTTGCACAGTTCAACTGCCAGCAGCAATAATAAAGAATATTTAACTGCTGTATTCAAATACTGACTTCAGTCATGTAAAGAATTTCTTTCGGAACATTTTGCTGAAAACCACATGACTCTATAACCTACGGTTGCAAAATTATGGTGTCATTAACTTTGTGCCGTTTTTTTGGACCACCCTGTACTTGTACAAGGTTATGCCATGCTGGTTGATCTGGTACACAGTCATTCTGTATATAGCAAATTATAACAAACCATTTTGGATCATTTTGGATGATATTTTATTTTAAAATCTCAGTTTTCTATTCAAAGTGCATATAATGAAGTATTCTTAGTATAAATTCGGAAAAAATGTTTGATTTACAGTTGACTTCGCTTATATGCACAGCCTTGGGACCGGTAGCTGACTTGCATGTAAGCAGAGCGTGCAATGCCGTGCATTTAACTGTAGTTAGCTCATAGAACTATGCATTGCACTTAGTGCATTGCAGACTTGCAGCCATTTACTACATGCACTGCAGTTACAACAGGCGATCATTCATGCCACAGGAGACAGTTGCCTTAGCTGATAATGGTTACACGCCCGCTCCTGTGCCCTCTCACCTGTCCGTCATCTCAGTCACTCGAATCAGCAGGTGGCCTAGCACTATTGTCCCACAGACTGCTGTTTGAAATTTGATTATGATGCTGCAAGCTGCTGGGGTGTGGCAATGCACTGTAGTCCACATGATGTGTGGTGTTCATTAGCTTTGCCTACCCGCATGATCATGGGGTTTAGATGTCTCCACTGGTAGGCATCCCGGTGAACGTTAAGTGCAGGCTGACTACAGCTTGTCTTATGTGCATTGTGTCAGCCAAGTTGCTTATAACCGATGTAAGTCATGGCATCGGGACCAAATGAATGCGTGCTTATAGCCGAATTGTGTATATATGGCTGGTGCTTATAAGTGAAGTTGACTGCCATTGATATAACATAAACTCAGATGGGACCAGATGCATGTCGTGCAAATAAACGGAGTGTGCTTATAACCGACGTGCATGCAAGTGGAGCTGGCTGTATACAAAAATTTGTGGTTTATTTTTTTATCACTAATATTGATGGTTAATTTTGTTCAAAAGATACTGGGCATAAATCGTTTGCATCATTGCACTTGATGATAGTTTGTATATGCGTTACGTGTGGCTGTGGCCGACAGGTGTTTGAGTCAAAGCTGAGTGACCTTAAGGCAATGACAAAGGATGTGTATGAGCGAGTGAATGAACTTAATGAGAGGCCGACAGCCATCGCTGCACTCAACGGCATGATGAACCATTCCGAGTTTTTTCTTGCTTTCATGAAGAACTTCACTGGTGAAGACATGCCGTTCACACAGGTGGAATTTGATGTCCTTGACAAGATGATCAATGAAACCAGAGTAAGTTTGTGCTAGAAAAATGTTTTATCTTGTAAAATTAACAAGTACTTATTAGTGTAATTTTGTTTACGTTTTGGACATCGGTTAAATAAACTGTAGTACATTTTATGCGGTATAACATTCCTTTTGCAGAGACTCAGATCTAAAGTCTGCTAACTCAAAATAACGATATGTGAAATTATATATGTCTTGCAAATTATTCACTTTCAGTCTTAATCTCTTCCTTTTTGGCTTTTTTAAAGTGGTGCATACCTCCAGTTCTTAGACAAAGTGTCAATGATATGTCAACAGACTGCGGCCCTTGATGTTTTAATGTTTCTTACAGTTGAGCCATTTAGTGCTTTGGATGCTTAATCGATTGCGTGACGTGCAGGGCATCTGGCCTGTGTAGGTTTTGCTGAAACAATTGCCAAAAGTTTATCTGTTGCAGCTTGGCACAGCCAGTAGTACAGACAGCTCACCTGGAAAACTTGGAAAAGTTAGGGAATCTCAAAGTGAAAGGGAAAAGTCAGGGAAAACTGGAAAAAGGATTAATGAAAGTATAAACATTAGACATATTTACACTATACAGGGTGCGCCAAAAAAATTTACCCCCTGAGGTTTTCTGATAATTTTTCCGAAACGGCTGAGAATTTTTAAACAAAATTTTACATGCCTATTGCCCATTCAGATTTACGCTAACCTGCAAAATTTTATTCAATTATCTCCAACTTTGACAAAGTTATGCCGTATTAAGTGCAACCACCCACCAAATTTTTACATTTCACAACACGTCCATCACGAGTTTTATTAACTGATGATAAACAACAGGTTTAAAACAAAAATAATTGACATTTTATGAACCAGCACACAGTTCAGTTAACATATTTCAGTATGAAGTTCACATTGTATGCTCAAAATGTCGGCCACCGGCTGAAACGCATGAGTTCAGACGTTTGTGAAAGTCGCTGATAGCTTTATTGATCGTTGTCTGTGGCAAGTCATCCCAGATCTGCTGCAACGCACTTTTTAGCTCTGGAATGGTCTTTGGCTTTGGGTGAATGCGGCATATTACATCGGAAGTCTGCTGCCAATGCTCGTTGACGACTGCAAATGGCTGCTTCCATTTGGATTCGTGTTTCAGCAAGACGGCGCTCCTGCGCACACGGCCCGTCAGACGCAGGACTGGTTGACGGCAAACTGTTCCGACTTCATCGCAAAGGACCAACGGCCACCAAATTCACCCGACCTCAACCCACTTGATTACCGTGTGTGGGGCGCAATGCTTCAGGCATTTCACTGGTTCATAAAATGTCAATTATTTCTGTTTTAAACCTGTTGTTTATCGTCAGTTAGTAAAACTCGTGATGGGCGTGTTGTGAAATGTAAAAATTTGGTGGGTGGTCGCGCTTAATACGGCATAACTTTGTCAAAGTTGGAGATAATTGAATAAAATTTTGTAGTTTAGCATAAATCTGAATGGATAATAGGCGTGTAAAATTTTGTTTAAAAATTCTCAGCCGTTTCCGAAAAAATATCAGAAAACCTCAGGGGGTAAAATTTTTTGGCGCACCCTGTAGAGTATTTATTTCAGATTAAAAAAATTTTTTCCTTGCTATGCTCATGTGTGATTCTGCAGCTGTTACACCAGCAGCCACAATTCATTAGGTGATGAAACCTGAAAGCACAGGGGCTATTTTTTATTAATTAACGTGAAGCAATGACGGCCGACCATAGTGGAAGCGATATACACCGTGGGCCATAAAAAACGTGCCACTTTACTTTTGTCCATATCTTTGACAATTATTGACCGATTTTCAAAATTTTTTCACTGGCACGCTCTGCAGACAATTTGCAATAATGCAATTATTATATATCCCACCACAAGGTAAATGCGTTTCTACAATACCTTGTGAAATATAAATGTAAGCAAAATCTAACGATAATAACAAAAAATTCAGGTAAATGAAAAATGCTTCAGACCAACATTGCGATGAATGATTCATATGACACTAAACTGTGTTATACTCACACAGTCTAGTATCATACATCAATGCGTCATCATGCAATGTTGGTCTGAAGTGTTTTTTTAAATTTTACCAAAATGTTTGTTTGTTATTATCGTTATGTATGCATATTTCATATTGATGAATCGTTGCCTGTTCTGCTGGAAAAGTCATGGAATTTTATTTGGTCTGGAAAGTGGTCACACTGTAGTAACTAACCTGGGATAATTTTATGAAAGTGTGCTGGTAAAATGAAGTCTCTCTGAGTTTGTTGTTAGTTAGGCTTTGATGTTAATGATTGAGCAGCTTCTAGTGAATGGCATTCAGTAAATGTGAAAGAGTTTTTCCGAAGATGTTCACTGCGATAACGGAGAATGTTGGGAATGTGGTCCAACTTTTTGTGTTGACAGAAAATCGTTCGATTGAATAATATGTCAGCCATTATTTGTAGTTGTGTGTATGGTCGTTACAGGAGTGGAATAAGTCAATGCACGCACTGCAGGCTAAAACTCCGCTGACTGAGAAGCCGAAGTTCACCATTGAAGACGTTGCCATGAAGATCGCTGCCCTTGATCGTGAGGTGAAATATCTGGTGAACAAGGTGAAATCCTACCGACCAAAGACGAAGCCGAAACCAGCAAAGGATTCCAATACAACAGACAATGACGGCAACGAGACAAAGACGTCCGATGGTATAATTCTGCTTTTTATCCTGGTTTATATTTTACAGTGATTGTGAATTTGTGACATTGGCTGTCACACTCTGTCGTTATCAGTCGTCATCGTCGCTCTATTTATTGTCCGAAATAAACACAGCACATAGCAGTATAGTAAGATGAAACTCAACTCAATTGGAGGATTGCCAGAGAAGCACAGTCCTCACTGATTGCCTGGCCATGTAAATAAACTGTATATGTTTCAAACATAATATGAAGAGAGAATATAAGCGAGAAGGAGTTGCAAATTGTTAATTTATTTGTGTTGTGGACTGGACCTTAGTTTGCAGTGTGAGTGGGTTGCAGTAATTTACAGTGGAAGTACAAACGGAATTGTTAGAGCAGTTTTCTAACTTTGGAGTTTTCGTTTATCAGTATTATCAGTTTTTTTGCAGGCGTCAGTGTGTTACAGCTAAGCATTGTGCAGTTAGCTTCCTTGAATATCATTTTGGTGTTTGTGTTCAAGCTTGTGAGATTTTAGAAAATAGCATTTCATGTTTACACTCATATGTTACAAAGCTGATAAAAAAATTGTCATTGTACAATTTGAATCACGTGCTCTAAGTTGATCTGTCGGCTACAATATGTTTCATACATGAGAGTACTTTAGTTGCCATTGCTATTGTATTTTTAGCAGAAGAATTTTCAGCATTTACTGCCAATGATACAGCTACCGATACGAAAGATGAACTTGATCGGGACATTTTGGAAAATGGTAAATTATCATGCTATTTGGCCACCTGTACATAGTGATAGGAGGCCTTATGTTTTTGCTTTGTTTTCAGTTTTTTTATTGTGCAGTTTTTCTCTGAAACCAAACAGCGGATCGAAACCATAATTGGGGGAAAGACGGTTCTTACCTGGAAGGAATTGAAGCCAAATTTTAGCAAGATATGTTGAGGGGGTTTCGAGGGAGTAGCATTACTATATTGAAAATTAGCATCATGGCTGCATGCCAAGCATTATAAATCCATTCACTGGGGTGCGTCATCAGTCGGTCGATGAACGTCATCATCGCCTGGTGCGTAGACTAATAGAGTTGCATTCGTTGTATGTGACATTGATGTGAGGGGAATTTCAAACCCAGAATTTTTCTCCTGATTGGACCTACAGTTCTGGCTGGCCTCACATTGGGGTCTGCACCAAATTTCTGGTTTATTCATTAAATACATCTCATTTGCAGCAAGGTCTTCTGCTAATCGGTTCTTAATGCATGACTTTGGAATTTTAAAAATTACAGGTCTTTTGCAAGCAATAGTGTTTCATTTGACAATGATCTGAAACTTGTGATAAGGTAGCATGAATTCATAGTATTGATCTCTGGAATTTATTGTACATTTTTTTATTTGGTTATTTTTACTTTGTGGCAACATTTTAGCTTGTTAGAGCTGCTGGCTGTATGCCGTTGTTGCAGTGGCAACAGATGAAGAGACAACATCGCGGAGTAGTACAGATGAACACAACCACGAACCTGACGATGAACTATAATGCAGACTGTTGCATTGCGCCGCATCTAGGGAATACGTATTTTGTCTGTATTTTGTCATTGTTGGTGATTGTTTGTTTATTCTGTCATTCTTGTCTGACTGAACTCCATTGAATGATATATTCGTGTGGACAGAATGTGACGAAGTTCTCTGTTAGAGTGCATGGAAAACGTCAGAATCATGCACTTTGTGATATGTCAGGTATCTTGAGATTTTTAGAAACTATTGGCTAGAAGTCTGGATGGCCCCTGGCATCTGTTAGCTGCAAAATTAAAAATGGCTGCCAGTGGGTGTGAAGCGGACAGTATCTAAGCCTCCACTGACCATTAATTCAAGTGTAATACTGCTTTTTCATGTATTGTGGTGAAAATCTCATGAAAATCATCATGCTGGATTTCAAGAAAATGTCACAAAGTGCATGATTCTCGGCGGACTTCTGACATTTTCCACCCTTGCTCTCCGTGTTTTGACCAAGCAGCAAAGTGGCTGACGTGATTTCTTATACACTGTTTGGTTTCAAGCCATGCTTGTCTAAAGCCTGTGCTTCTTACAGGTTAAAGATATAGCCTATGCCAATTGCAAACCGCACGTTTGGCCCATGACAGTTTGTTATCTGGCTTGTGATGGACGAGATAAAAACTTTTAAAAAACTACTATATATGAAATTATAGGTTTTGATAATTATTTATTTACTGTACTCTTTTGCTTTTTGCATACTTTCAATTTCAGGCGGGAGCACAGCACCGAGCTTTATAAAATATACAATGCAATTTGATACTGTTATTCATCTTTGATGATGATATCATTTGCATTGGTCTGGCGTGTAATGACTTCAAGACCATCCGCAGTCATAAAAGATTGTGCACCCATGAGTGATGTACGCAATCATTTTTGGTATTTTTATTTAATGAAGTGTGACTTGACATAACATCTTTATGGCTGCGAGGCTGTTATGTGTTCTGATTTAATTTGTTTGTTTATTACTATTATTATTATTATTGTATTTCCATTTTTTGGTTTTGTTTTCGGTTGTTTTTTTTCTGCTGATAGGTATGCAGGTGACAGTCTGTGTAAGTGTGTATGGCAAATTATATCAAACTGTTAGTGAATTTGCTGTACTCTGTTAGTAACATAACAAGGTATATATATTCATGCATTATCCATTATGATTCACATTCTTATGCATAGAGTGAAATACTCATTCGCATGCTTTATTTATGTCTGCTTATAGCTAAAAATGCTGTATGTTTTTTGCAGTATAACTGCCTATAACTGTTTACTGAAACTGCTTAGTAATTCTATGAAAGTATGTTGTGGTGCAAATGATTAGAAAATATACATTTTTTTCCTATACGATGTATGTAAAGGTTTTACAAAATTTTGGATTAATTGTTTATGCATTACTGAGTAATCTATTTCATAAAGAATTATACCGTACATTCATAAGAGGGAGATGACATTTTGAAAGCAGAGCTAATGACAAAAAAAACATTTTTAAAAATTATTTTTAGCTATGCAAATAAGCAGGAATATTTTTTGCATGCCTTGTACAAATTTTAATGATTACAGTGTTTTACTTGTAAAAAAATTAATGATAAATTAGTGATTAATTTTGTGCAAGTAGCTCAGTTTTGATGACATAAAGCTGTCATAATGCCATAATGATATATAATTTCAAATCCTTAAGTCACTGGGAGCTTCTATGAACGTGTTATATCTGATATAACGTAGTATGTATATATAAGTTTACTAGGTGATAAATTTTAATTCCATTCGGTATGGCTGTTAGTGAAATGTGACGTTTATTTGCTGATGTGATGTGTTCATAGTAGGCAAAACGTGATATAGAACCATACACAGGCACTAGTGATCTGTGATTATATATATTTTGACTGTTACATTTGGAGCATTTTTTGGTGAACTGTGTTGTAACCGTTTTGCACATGGCATCAGATGCAGATTTTACAGATTTTGTTAGGCGTTAGTGGTGCTGGCCATTGTGACAGATTCTGTCTCTCTGTTATATTTGCGAACTCTGCTTAAGCCATTTGAGATCATGAGATGGAATGAGCTGCCATTTGCTCTTTCACCCAGTCAATTTTTGCAATGCTAATTGTGGCCAAACCATTGCAGATAGTGGAATTCTTACTAGACAGCCAATAGGAAGGTAGAAACGCCTTTTTAACTGTATCACTGTTGACCCAGTGCGACATTTTTAGTGCTGGATGGTATGTGGAAGTTCCGAGTTTGGAATTTTTTGCCTTATAGATACACCATGCACGCCATCAGATCTGCATTTTTTGGACAACGACATTATCGTGGTCAGATAATAAAATCAATGCTGATTGTATTACCTCTGTACCTATGACTTGTGCACACTACACAATTAAGATTGCACTTGAATCTTAGTCACATCATCTCTTTGTATCTACGCTTTCAGAATAGATGAATATATTTATTGCAAACACCTGTCTCATCACATTCAAAGTACAAAGAAGATTTTTGCATAGGTTGTTAAGCTGAGAATTCCAGTTGTTTAGATTCAAAAAGCAAAATTACAAAGTTTACTTAGCGTTAAAAATGGAAGTATAGCGAATACGGTAGCTTTGTTATTGTCAGTGGCTCTTGACGCCTTGATACAACATGGTTTCCAATGTGAAATTTACTAAAATAGGTCTTGTTAAAAAGAGTTTAAAAACCCAGTATGATGGAAGAATTGTTGAGAGCGAAAAATTAATTTCAAATAAATATTTAGCCTAGATTCCTCACTTTTCAACAAGTTAATGCACGCCACTTTGGGGTTGTGCAATATAAGTATGGTGAACATTGCGTCGATTTGCGTGTTAATACTATTATCATAGCAGTGGCAGTAAAATTTTAGCGGTTCATTTAGTTTCATATATTTTCGATTAGCGTATTACCCACTTCATTTATTTGCAACATAGTTTAGACAACATCACACACCCCTAGTGGCGATCTAGTGATAGATTAAGTCGAGTACGATCCTTACATAGGTATAGAGTATTTTGTTTACTAACTCAAGCGTATCCTATGTGCATTGAAAGGTGTTTCCGTATTAATGGAAACAAATATACTGGTGTAAATTATAAACACTGTTATGCGACATTTAGTTCTACACAGTAGCATTCTGAGTGACAGCAGTGAAATACGGCAGTTCGTCGAGTGGGCCCTGTGAATGACACAAGCTTATCCGGTTACTACAGTAGTCATTTACTACACAAATGACTAGTTTATTGGCGAAATCAGTGACAAATCTCTGTATTCGTGAATTTTTCTGTACATTTGGATTACTGCTATTTCACTGAAAGCGACGTTCAGAACTCAGCACAGTGTCACAAGAACATCATGCAAGCCATAGACCGCCTTCGGTGTCTTGAGGAGCTGTTTCTGAACGGAGTTGCCCGCAGTCACGGTCAATCGTTCAGCATTGAAACACTATTGGATATTCTCGTTGTACTATATGATGAGTGCTGCAGCTCAACTCTACGCCGTGAGAAAAGTGTATCGGAATTCGTTAAACTTGGTAAGTTTATCATGCTTTTTCTTCCTTTCTAGTTGGCAACAGTTAAGAGCAGTGTTCGTCACGTGCAAACGCTAGAAGTTAATGATTTTCGGCATTACATAATGTAGAAATCAAGTTCCCGGTTTTAGTTACTCTGGTACGCAGGCCTGGTTTCAACTTTGTAGTAAGTAATGAAAACAATTGTCGAATATATTTCTTTACAAAGCTAAGCATGGTGGCTGGAGGGTGTGAAAAAAACAGTAGACCAGCATGCTGCTTCAGGCTTAGACCTGCGAGTTGCTGAGGTAAAGAAACGTGACTCGACTTGAGGCTAAAATGACCCCAAGTCAACGGCGGTTGACTTGAGCACATCCGACTCGACTTGACTTGACTTGAGATGTTCAGAAGTTGTGATAAACTTGCGTGAACGCTGTAGGTATAGGCCTACTGTAGGCTATTCATAAAGTGTTTTATTCTTTTGGTGGATGTCTTTTGTTATTGTCATTTCTTGAAGGAAGTTCATATAGACAGCTGAAAACTGTGTGTTATATGTGACTGTTTTTGATGCGCTACAGCTACGGCATCTTTGGCATCGTTGTCGTTCATCCATCTGTCTCTTTGTAACGGATGTATTGTGGCTAACTTTTAGGGCTTATAAAAACTTTACACGAGTAATTAGCCCTGTGTCTTAAACCTAGGCATGCAAAATTTCAGCAATCTAGTGCAAGGGGAACAGCAATATATGGAAATTCGGCTTACGTCAGTCACACTAGGCTGATTCACATGTAGGTTTCTGGTTTCTACGTCATCTAACAATTGGAAGTGTGCGAAGCATTGAAACTCGATGATCTTTTCATCCTAATCGATATTATACCGTTATTTTATACACGGTTACTAAAATATGTTACAAATTGTCTTATTTGCCCGAACTCATCGATAGCCGCATTTGAGAGAACTGGTAGGTGCAAGATTACTGGTCAAGTCGACTTCTGAAGTCGACTTGAAATGACTTGTAATGAAACCTATGGTGCCAGAAAATTTCGATGGCGGCACTGCTGCAGACAGACTTGACCCGACTTGGAAGGCCCAAGTCGACTTGGAGTCGGGTAAGTCGACCCGACTCCCAGGTCTAGGCTTGCTGCTCTGCAGCTTTGTATGATGGGATTGATTGTAACGGTTGCAGTCGTCTTACTAACAGTGGTGTAGATGGGTGAGTGAGGAGAGATGATGGCAGGGAAGCTGACTGACATGTAGACACCTAATTACTTAATATTTTGTTCACAAAGCCAGCCATACATCATGCTGCATGTGCGATGTAAATACAGTAGAACATCACAAAATCTTCTACTGCAAATCACATCAATTGGAGAAGGTCATCACCATTTGTGTCTTTAGGTCATTTTGCAGCTGATCTTGCTGCTGCCAACTTATAGACTGGGATATTTTAGCATTGGCATTGGTAATTCATTGCAAAGAAACAAAATATCAGTTGCCTGCATTTGGAACCGGGTCTCAGTACCTACTCAGTTCCTGCTGCAAATCACTGAGCTAGAAGTACACATGATTGTGAGAATTCTATACGTTTTCTTTGCTGTGTTCTTTTCACTAAACGGATAAAAGCTGTAAGCTTTGATGAGTACACACAGGTGATTATTACGTTTGGTACATGTTTACCATTGTGTTGGTAGTAGGCTCTGAGTTTTTTTTTTGATTTATCGTTTACAGTTTAGACAAATCTGTTAACTCAAATGTCCATGGCCACAGTCAAACTCACTCGCACAATTTATGTAGATTTAAATTAGACATTTAACCTCACATTTATAATATGTCGATTTTAGCTTCATGAATACGTTACATTGTGTGAGAAATTCTGATTTATCAGTTCCCTTAGTGATGTCATCAACCTAGGCTAGGCCATTAATATTCATGATGTCTTTGGGCTAGGCTAGTGACGTCACTGCTGGCTCCTATCCTGCCTGGCCATCATGGCAGCATGTTTTCTGCATCATTTTCGTAGATCATCAATTTCAAATGCAATTTTCTCCATGTTGACAAAACGCTGGGTGCCGATATTAGTGTCATAATTTTCAGAAAATTGTGTTTTTTAGGATAATGGTCAGTTAATTTTGTTGTCCATGGACCTTTAATCTCAGCATCTAAGTTTCATAGGCTTCTCTCAGCTCAAGAAATGATATTTTCTGTACAATCATGTGTGGTTAACCATTTATTAGAATGTTTAATTGTTTTGTTTAGACATGTTGGGTCAGCGTTGTGTTAGCTGCTGTGGATAAAATTGTTATTCATAGAGTTAACTTTTTAAGGAAAGGAAAGATGTTCCTTGTTTGCAAACAGATGTAGATTGCTGAGTGAATATTGACTGTTCAATTTTTGTACATTGACCACATTGAACAATGAACAGTTTCCTGTTTATGACTCATTGTGTCACTGCAGTCATTGTATTGAATTTGTGTGTGCTTCCTATTACCACTGACCTAGTTGGAGCATCCCACTTTTTTTATAGTACCAAAGAAGGGCTGAAAATGAAGCTGGGTTAAATGGTGTGAATGATATAAATGGGAACCAATCTCAGATCTATGCCATCTGACATGGGTAAATGCACCCTGCTTTTTCCTGTACTTGATTAACTTACCGTACCCTGGAGGGATAGAACACTGAGTTGACTTTGTGGTTGGTTATGTACCGATGGTTTAAACGTTGAAGGTTGTATATAGCTGTTTACGGGAAACCTAGGTAACTCATCTGAGCTACGGAGCGTCACCTGCTATACCTGACCAAAGACCTGTCCAGGTACCAGTAAATAGGCAAATAAGCCCTGTGTAAGGCTACTACAGTACGTTGATTGGATGCAACATGTCAGCCCCTAGACCACGTCATCCACCACATTGGTTCATTGATATTGGTTGAGGTTCAGTGATTGTTTCACCGGTCGGTCCCCGTGCAGTATGAGCATTCCTGTCTGCATCTAGCAGGTGGGTGAGTGATGAATGGCTTGACAGATGCATAGGTGCATGCTGGCTTCAGGTCAACTGTGCTCTGCAGCACAGCCAGCCACCCAGCCTGGAATGTCGAGTGGTGAAAGGTTATGGACGGACGGACCGTGCATGCCGTCTATAGCAGAACTTATCAATTGGTTTACCACTTGGCGTTCAGGCCGACCTTGCGTCTGGTGCGTCCGTCGCTGCAGGATTTAAAGGTGAATGAACCTACAGGTGATGGGGGTGGCAACTGATAGTATTGCGGTGTGACAGTGAAGGAGAGATATTTGCCCAATGCGTCACTGGGTACAGTTGCTAAATCTTGTCACGTGTCGTTGATAGGTCGTAGAGGCGCATTGTTTACTGGTGTGTGTTTTTGGGCTCAATATTAAAGGCCCAAGGTTGAGACGCCTCTGCTGCTGCTGCTGTTGTGTCAAGAACTCAAGACGCTGAAGACGTCAAGTTAAGTGAGGAGGGTTCTCAGCTGGGTCCGGGCGGAGCTCGGGTCCAAAAATAAATTCACTGCATATTTAGTGTCACAGAAACTGTACACTTTTGGTGCAACGATAGCAAGCGAGAAGGTTTTAGTTTTCTCCTGACAGGTCCAAATATTGGCGGGAGGGGGAATGGAGGCGTTCCACTATTACGCCGCTGGCCGTGCTGTTTACACTGTCGTTACAAAGTTACAGTTATGTTACGATAGGGTCAAGTATTGATGGACAGACAGACAGGTTGAAGTATGCGTCTCTGCGTCGCCGGTTGCTGCCGTATCAGCGTCTGGCGCCATGCAGTGTACACTGTATGGTATAGCAGCACAGTGAACCGGCCCGGTGAGTTGCTCTGGGCCCGCTGCCGTGCTCTGTGCTGTAGCTTCCTGTGAATGGGATTGAGTAACTGTCGGTTGGAGACGGTGAGGAGGAGGTGGGATGTGGAGGGGGGATGTCGGCAGGAAAGGGCGGCTGACTGCTTGCTGTGTGGCCTGTGAAAAGGCTGTGATGTAATGCTAACGGACGGACCGCCGACCAGTCACTCAGTCATTCAGCCTTGGATCTATTACTTAGTCCAGGAG
>Ga0209367_1006937_pt1 | contig 15641 bp, 12 predicted proteins | sample WorMetLIZISLAND2_FD_187412 | JGI IMG/M metagenome (GOLD analysis project Ga0209367, IMG submission 187412) | Marine gutless worms symbiont microbial communities from Max Planck institute for Marine Microbiology, Germany - Olavius geniculatus... ... | reverse complement strand
TCTAACTTGTTTCTATTCTATTCTATTTCCTGTTTTAAGGTTATTTGTTGCTTTATTTTCACTCTGGGACGAGCTAGAGCCGGTCGGCCTCCTACTAGGTCGTCCCAGAATTCCTATAACTGTAAAGCGAGAACAAAAGCGTTTCTAAAATTTTCAATCCATCATATTCAATTTTTTCAGAAAACCAATGAAATTCAAATCAAAAGTGTATAAGTTTAACCTACCACTAATATAAGAACTGTGTCGACAGCGCGCAAGCCAATCAGTCTGCTACAACCGCAATCGCTACTGCCGACAACCGTCGACTGCAGCTGCTGCTACGACCACACTCGCGACTACACTATGCTTGCGACTGCTTAAAGTAGGTCGCCACAGTTCTTTTATACCGTCGCTCAGCAGCTTCTAAGTTCATTGCCATTTGTTTACGAGGTGCAGCTCCAGGCGTCTCAGGAACACTACCTACACCCTCCTTTCTTTCCTTTTAAAAATTTTTGGTGTAAGTCGAAAATTTTTAAAGTCCGAAAATGAAAAAAGCTTCCTAATACCTAAAATTGGCCAAAAATAAATGTTTATGACTGAGCGGTGGTATACACAATGAAATACAATCAACAAACAGTCTAATTAATAGCAACATTAAACAACATTAACGTCAAATAACATTAAGGCATTAGTGTTAATATTAAGTTGATATATTGTCCAATAAGCAAATAAGATTGAGGTATAAGTAATATGTCTGTACATATCAAGTGAGGTAGTGTTATGACGGTCCTCGCCAGATGGCGCTATACAGTTCTTGATACATTATATGTGTACGGGATAATGTCAGCTATGACGTCAAATCAAATTCTAATTAGGTAGTGTTAATTACTAATTATAGTTGCAGAGCAATAACATATCAGATAATATGTCATAACAGATACAACATTCCGATAATAAATGCTAAACGACAATTAAGTAAGATACTGAATGCTGTAAAGCGTTACAATATCGAATTCATCAAATATTGGTTTACGAACGATATTGACAAAGTTTCAAGCATATGGTATTCTAATAGCGTCAGGCAATAAGTGCGTCTAAAAACTACAACGAGAACAAAAGCACTGTAATGTACAATATGTTTACAGTTTACAGGTGAGTTTGTTTTCTTTTGTTTATAAATTCTGGACTTGTTAATATATAGAAATATTTTGGTGCTTATTGATTTTTAAGAAAAATAACAAAAGAAATTGTGTGTTTATTTTGCAGATATGGTTTGAAGATTTGCGTCTGGAATTCATCTGCTTCTTCAATTAAAATACTTTCTAGTTTAAATTTTAACTTCTATTTTGTTAGTGTCTTTAGTATCTTTATGTGACCTTTAACCATGTTTGACCTTATAATGTCAGACCAAAAGGTCGTCGTTATTAAATTCACAGTGAACGGAACTTAAAACAGCGTAATGATTGATTTTCCCGTTTGGGAAACTGCAATTCCGTATACAGGTGTATACACGAATGTAGGCTTAGTTCTATTAATTAATAACATATCGTGTGATATTAATACATTATACATACGTAGCAATATACTCAATGCAATATGAAATATCTTTAGCGTATGTGCAGTACAGATGTACACAATGGAGTACAGTGATTAATAAATGTACGGTTAAATTACTATCGGCCGTTAAAGGCAACATTCATTATTTAAATTATGTGATGAATTTCTATGCATCACATGTTCCGACACAATTGGCTGATAATGGATATTATTCCCACACTGTGAGACTAATTACCGAGTTTAACATTGAGACGATGATATGAATTTTGAATGATCTGGAAAATAAGGTGCATGCGTTATTGTATAAGCATGCAATTGGCTTATTAATGCTAAACGCGACACGACACGAGCGAACGTAGCCAGAAAATGAAATATGTTTTTATGTATTAACGATCTATTTTATTTGCCGTTTTTATTTCAAGTTACAAGCCTTAGGCCACTGTCAGGTACAAGCGATGTAAGGTTGTATAATTATTTTCTTTTCGGCTGATAGACCCACGACTCTTGACCGAGTACGCAAGGTCTCTGAACTTCAGCCTGCCTTCTGTTGTAAACACGCCGCCTGGCGTCTGTCCGCCAGTGTGCATTTGTGAATGGAGCATACACGCCCAGGCTGCAAGGCTACGTGCTAACAGCACGGGCCCATGTGTACTCATAGCGTGCCCATCGCGCTGCCTGGCGGCTAGCCATTCATTCTCGGCCATTCATTATTTTGTCTGGTCTCCTCTCTTCCCTCACATTGCACATACCTGGGGTGCGGCTGATGTACCTAATGTAGTATGCTAAAATTTTAGTACAACGGCAACTTTCCAGATCGTCAAATACATAGCTATGAAAATTTTATGATCACTGGTGTTCTCGTGTCGTATCACGCCCAGCACCAACAATCCAGATATACAGGCTAGATAAAACCCTTTCTTCGTCAGATTCCAAATACATGCATGTGAATTCAAATTATGCCAGATGGTGCAAGTAAGCAGTTGACGTAAAATGTCGTGAGTAGGGGCACGATAATTTGTGGCATTTACGAAAAGAATGTTATATAAATATTACGTGGAGATTGTACCTTAAGTTTAATCAGGGTACAACGTAACCGAAGTGTATCAAACATACGCCCTTAATACAGACAACTTGGACGCTTGTCGTACATCAAACTGAACGTGATAATGTATATAAATTGTAATGTACCTGTAATGAATTTGCGTAACAGACAATCTTGCACGTCAAAGCGCAACGCTGTACAAAACATATGGTAGTCGTTTCAACGTAAATGCACAATCGTGAATACGCGAATACAATGAAGAAGCGATGCAATACAAGAAGTGAGACGTTGAACATTCAATTATCTAATGTACCATCATCTACAGCACGTAGAACAGTTTCTTATTTAGTGGACATCTTGTAAACTTGTTAATTCGTTGGGTGTCCCCCCCTAGGACGTAATTACATGTGCATGCGGTCCACGCACGCTATTAAGCAAATGTGCGTGACTTGCGTGGGAGTGATTATAGCCTATATCGCTCGTAATGGATAAAACTCTTAACAGTGCTCGCTAAGATAAAGACAACAGACACTCTTTGTCTGTGGTTTAGGGATATTTACTATGAACAAATGTTAAATTTGATTAGAAGACAGTTAATTTTCGTTAATATGGCTTAATAGCTTAATACAAAATTGTTGTTATGCACCGAGCGCTTAGATGCGTGAGCACATAGGCCTAAAACATCTAAAACATCCCGTGATCATCACAACAGGATACAACAGCCTATTGCGAAATGGCAACTAAGAAAAATTACGTCGCGCTATTGAACCCACGAGCAAAAGAAGGAAGTGATGATCTGGACTACTGCTGTAGTCACATTATATGTTTTAAAATTTTATAAGTATAAGGTTAGTTATTTGGTAAATATTTAATTCTTATTTTAATTATACACGTGTAATTTTGTTCTGGTGGGCAGAACTGCAGCAACGCGTTTGGTCAGTTATGTGGCTGGCCGTTGGGCCATCATCGTGTTCTTTCGCACGGAGACACCAGCACAGAAATAAGTGACACTTGTGTCTAGTTATAGACACCAGGGCTAAAAGGCTTAAAATGTAAATACCATTGGGATTCCTGATAACTTCCTTTTATTTTAATGTTTTATATCGTTTATATTGAACTAAAATAGTGTACAGCGCGCGTCAGATAACGGTTTAGTGCCCGTCATCACACGCTAGGTTTTGTGGCGTCAGTAAGTAACTGACACAGATATTAAATGGTAAATAATGATTACTTATAATTATAATTATAATTAAGTTAATTAGGTGGCCTAACAACGATCAATATATGAATATCATTTATTTCACACATATACATTACTTACACTCATTAATATTTGCTGTGTTTGAATTTTGTTTCAACGGTATCGAAATGGAGCTCAGTAGTCAGTTGAGTCGTCAGTGGTCGTCAGGAGTAGATCGCTGATGAAAACAACCTTCCCGACACAGTCGAGACCACTCCACAGGAGATTCTTATTATGACTCAAAATTATATCATTCAACCTTTTACAACGCGAGTGATTTTCACTCTTTTCTTAGCCTAACTAGATTGCGTGTAACCGAAGTATATCTTTATATAAAGGTTGTTTACGTACGTCCGTGGGCGTATGAACGCTTACCGTATTTTGGAACGTCATAAAGGTAATTAAATACTAGGTATTTAATAAATTGCCCTTATGGATAGAAACTTGAGCGAAAGTTCAGTTGTGATTTGACCATCTTAAAAGACGCCATACTTAACAGTCTATGATTTTCGATGCTTTTATAGCATCGAATAAATGGAAATAGACTACTTTACTTGCGTTGGACTTTGTAAATAAGGGAATTTCGTCATCTTTCAGCTAGGTTCACCTTAGTGTGATGAATTATAACGAAAGTTAGAGACTCCGTTTTATAAAAAATATACGTGACGTTTTGTAATATACTTCGCTTCTACCTCTGATGACCCCCGCTCCAACCCCCAAATGTGCTCACAAGCCGTCGGGCAGGGCGTCACGCAGAAAGGACTTCACTATTGGGGGCCCATTAGCGCTGGGGCACGCTCCCCAATAGTGAAGGTAGGATCCCGTCACGGGGCACCCCCTCACCTGAGGCGCCTTAGACGGACAAGTGTGTTGCGTCGTATTATGCGTTATATGTTATTAAAAGAATGAAAAGTCACATTATTACAGCCGGCGAGATGCAATACGAGGAGGGAATAATTAATTAATACATTACTTGATACTTCATATTCTTAATAATAATTAATACGATACTTAATACTACATATACTTTACTTTACTTTACTTCACTTTATTACATACTTTACATACTTTATAATTACATACTTAATGATTATAACATACATGTACTACATACTTTACTTTACTACATCGACTAAGCCAGACAGTTTCTGACTAAGAAAAGATTTGTAAGGGAGATGGCCAACAGGAATCATTTGTCGAGTTGCCACGGAAATGGCGCGCATCCGGCCTAGAGGCCGAACACATACAAAGGGACCCACATGTACTACACTTTACCCCCCCACGGTCACCAACCGATGACGTAGTCTCGCCCGTAGCGAGGCCACGTCGCATTATGGAATATGTTGTAATAAAACAGCAATCTAGGATCCTGACTGCCCTCCGCACGTCAAGATCCTAGCTCTGGTTAACTAAAAGGAAATCAGAATTTCTTAATATTGATAAATAAGAAACAACATAAAGTAATAATCATTAGCCAATCGGTCCGCTGTGTGAGCAGACATGTCAAACTGGACATCACACGGGGAATTCCTTGGCAGCCAAAAGGTAAGATTATGGACCAAGCAACGTATATAAGGAAAGATTAGATGGGCGTTGTAGGAAAGTCAGTAAGAACGAACCTTGGGAACGCCGAGATTGTCGCTGAGACCGCCTGCCTAAGCCTCATTCGTTGCGACCTCCCAGTGCTCCCAAGAGTGGCCGTCGACCGTCTAGATAGAGACGACCTACGACCCTTTTAGGCTACAGAGCTGTAATTTGTCCCGGGGGGGTCGCCTGTTTCCCCTCTGGAGCATGCTCCAGCCTGCGCCGGGAGACTGAAACGTGTTTTTGCACTACATAACTGAACTAAATGGATCAACTAAAATTAACAGAAATAAACTTTAGAAGGGTCGGTTGGTGAATAAATTGTTTTGAATAAATTTTATTATCTTAAAAATTATTTGTCCCAACAATTTTGGTTGATTTTTGTCCCCGGTCGTAGGTTTTACTCGAATGATTTTTTTTAACATTTCGGATATAAGTACGTCAAACTCTAAAGGTGTCTTCAATCGCTCCCTACTTATCGGTAGAGTTTTCTAATAGTGCATACGGAATTCGGTCCCAAAATATAATTTTCGTACATTGGATACTTTAAATGAACTTTGGGCATTAAAGTTAATATGTGCACTAGACTATAGCTAGTAGATGTATGACCCCTAATGGTCACAACGGAGTGACTTCATAGCAACCTACTCCGAGCCATTGGTACTCGTAATTCGGAAGTTCACATCACATAATGCATCTAGCGTCGTCTCGTGGCGACGCTGCACCTAAATTTAACCAGCCCGCGTCCGTAAGGTTAGGTGCCATATGAGTTAAGGTAAATTTTCCTCGAGTCTATGGGGATTGGATGCGTTGTCTATTCGTGAATCAGTGAGTTTGCTGTTTCCTGGTCTTAGGTGCTATGCCATAATCGAATCTGTCTGGCGAAGTCAGATGGCTAATATCTAGAAAGGAATTTTCAATTATATCTGTACTAGACGTTATTATAGAGTTATCCGTCTAGGGTAGGTTACGCTTATATACTGGTGATAACTCGTGCCAAACGCAAAATGCACCCCCGATTTCAATTTCTTACACGCTATCTGGCGTCTTGGTTGAAGTGTATATAAAATGCTCTTACTATCTCCCCCCCCATATGTTCAAGATCTGGCCAGACTATTCCTTCAACTCGGGATACAGTTTTAACTGTACTCGCGGTTGTGTCGCTTAGAGTTGAATGCGACATGGTATTCAGTCTCTCTCTACCGGCAATCAACATTCCATCCGTCAAGCGAATTTGTTCGATTAGTCGATGCTTATAGTCAAAAATTGAGAGATTAGCCACATGATTGTTGGCTAGCAAGTTGGCCATGTTTTCGACCTCATGAGGCAGCAAATAGATCGTTTCTGATACAGACACTCTCAATTCTGTTATCTTTTGACTAACCTTAATGCTCTCAGCTAGTTTTATAATTCCAAACATTAGAAATTTTTCAACGCGAAAACCATCGTAGTAAATATCGACCTTGTAATGTTTTAAACTGTACGGCAAATGACAGATTGTTTTCTGCAGACAGTAATTAGCATTTTGTAAATCTAGGCGTATGTAGGCCTGATATTTCGGCTTCTTCGAAGCTGTCTTGTTGATTAGCAATATCAGCACAGTGCCAAGAACAAGTAAAATGAGAACTAATAACGTCTCAACACTTGATATTTCCGTTAATGCCCCTTGAATAGTGCTCCAAATCCTTTCCGCTTCCTTTTGGGGTTTTAAATTTGGTGTCATTGTAGGGTATGTAAATACTAGGTCCGCCCTGGCTGCTTTTACAGAAATTAACATCAATTGTAATGCTTTCATGCGCATTACAAGCCAAATGATGATGCCGGTGTTTATTACTGTGATGGCCATGGACAAGATGAGACACCAGGTCTCCGGTCTGAAAGGGTAAAAGCTACGAATTGATGATCCTATAGTGATCATCCTTTCATATAATACAGTGGAAAGGTCACTGTAAATTTTTTCCTGCTGAATACTGGAATTAAGTGCCGCATTGAAATCGAAACGTGTCTCCTGTTCCTTAGCCAAAATACGGGTCATATTGGTCGTCTTGTACCAATAACGGCAGTAGCTCTGCAAACAAACTGGTTTAGCTCTAATGCAGAGTTTAAATCACTTAGCAAGGTGTGATCTGAGAAGTGATGTTTCAGGACCATGATATTTATGGGATAGGATATATTAATATCATATTCTGCTATCTGTGGATCACAATGCTTTCCTGTGAAATATACTATGTCATCAATTATGGCTTGAGACTCGCATGGCAGTGAGAATATCCACTGGGGACTATGGATTTGAAGTGTTTTATCGATCGGCTTTACGTCCAGATGGAAAAAATTGTCCCCCTTACGGATGATTTTTACCATACTGATATTGCTTACCAAGAGCTTACCATCAGAAATCTTGTAGACTGCAGGTGTGAGAGATCTGTACAAGAGATGCAATTCACACAATGATTTCACATCAAGTAAGCTGCCAATCATTAAGGCAATGGGACAGGTTAATTTGTTTTTGGTGTGCAGACAAAGATTATTATTGGACATCCTAACAAAGTGAATTTTCTCCATATGCTCGCCCATATGCTCGCCCATTCGAAAAGGTAAGTTGTTTGCATCGGTTGCTGTAAAATAGAATGGGTTTTCCTCCGAATAGGCGATATATTTTGGTGCATTATACAAGATGGAATAAAATTCTTGGTTGTCTGGGGAACGAAGAGGAAAATAGGTGAGTTCCCAGACTGTTAATGGAGCGATAGCTGTTTTTAAAGCTATAGGGGCCTGAATAATAATGAGCAAAATATGGGCGTTGCCGTCCTTGTGAATCGCTCCGCCTACTTTGGCCTGTGTGTAGTAATAATTAGCATCCTTGTAAATCAATTCAAATTCAGGTGATGATCGCTGCAAACTTTCCGACATGTCTCTAAGACCTGCCGTAAGTGATGTGCCATTGACTAAATGATGTGACAGCCTTCCTTTAGATAATTCGTGTAACGCTGTATAAATACTGTTTATTTCATACAAATGGATTATAGACATGTGAATTTCTTGAATTGTTACTGCAATGACTTTCAACGTCGTATGGGCTTCTCTCTCTAGTATTTGAAATTTTGCGTTTTCAGCTGTTAAGGATTGCCTCGTCAATTGTATTAACTTTGCGAAATGATCTAGGCGTTTGCCTGTTAAAGTGGTTATTTTAGTCATCAAATTTTGTCCCTTGCGCCAAGCAGAAGTAGCTTCTTTGGTCCCTTTCAATACCTGGGTTAAGAAATTTTTGATATCATCGAGGTTTTCAGTAGTCGCTAATCCGAATACGTGAGACAAGCCTCCCCCTATCCAGCTTCCCAAGCCTCGGCGCCTTCTGTTCTCGGCATTTATTTCGAAAAGTATTTCCTTTATTTCCGATTTTTGTTCTTGCAGAACCATAGCGATATTTCTTTTCATTCTATGGAGCTTAACTGCAATCTTAGTTACGTATCTCTTGGTGGATTCACCACTAAGATGATTTGTTGACCTTAAGACGTCCATTTCGCCTTTTAATGCTTCTTCACTATGAAATATGAAATCAGGCAGATGCAAGTTATAAATAAGGCGGATATAACCGTTATACAGTTGCACTTTATTACTTACTCTCATAGTGAATCCTAGATTGGTTCTCGGCTTGTATTCGTCCTCGTCCCTTGCGTCAGAGGTTGATGTCAAGACCACGATAATCGTTATCCACGTCAGAGCTGTCTTTTTGTCCATAGTTCTGCTTCTTCGTTAGCTCTGTAGAACAAACACTAACAAAAATAATATAGTTAATTTTATGTCGTCCACCATTAGTGCACTATTATGACCGATTCTGCTGTTTTTTATTTACCATGAAGGTAAATGCAGAGTCATGGACGATCCGTCTTCGTAATGATGTGGGCCCACGTAAATTGCTCGTTTCCGGTCTGATGCTAAAAGTCCTGTTATTCACTTCAAACTAGAAGATCGCGTTAATGCGATATAGTTGTCATACGTAGTTGCTGGCAACAGCTCAGCGTAAAGTATTTCACTCGACGATTCTACACACTTGCATCTGACATAATTAATCTTTTTATCCTGTCAAAATCAGATTTTTCACAGGTCTTCCGGTTCTGGTGTTCAGCAATTTAAATGCCGGGCCTATATGATCGCTTTTGACTATTTCGGTTATCACAAATTTATCATTTAAATACGGCTTTCTCGCGAGTATCCTGTCAGAATTTGCTTTAATTCGGTTATCTCTAAGGAGAACAAAATCTCCTGCCGAATAATCGGCCTTTTTAGTTTTATGTTTCTTATCGTAATTTTCTTTCATCAATTGGTTATGTTCTGCTTTACTACGTCTAACACCATCATTAATTAAGGTGATAGCATTTTTCAACCACCTTACATAGTTTCTGCTGTCAGCACTGTAAAAATTCGGGGTTATTTCTCCTGCTGATATCGAGCTAGGGAGTGGCATTTTCCTAGCGTATAAGATTTCGTATGGAGAAAGTCCTGTATCGCGGTTTACAGCAGCTCTCATGGATATTTCTATGATCGGCAATATGACCTCCAACCTAGTGTCGTCTATTTCATCGGTGCTATACACCCTAAGTCTGTTATTTAGCGAACGAATGCATCGTTCGGCCGCGCCATTAGAGCGCTTACTTTGAGTAGCTGTAAAGCGATGTTTTATGCCCAGAATTTTGTTTGTAGTGCTAAATAAAAACGCTGGTGTACCCTGGAGTTCGGTCGCTGATTATCACTGAAGGTACACCATAATTAGAAATAACTTCCTCTATCAAAACGGTCGCTGTTGTAATAGCAGTTTCATCTTTCACCGGTTTAAAAATCACCCAACCGGAAAAATGGCATATAATGGCCAGAATATGGGTGTTACCCTGTATAGTTTTCCTAGTTAGAGTCTTATGATCAAAAGATATAACTTGAAATCGGAACTTAGGAATAACTAAGGGAAATAATGGCATTTTGGATTGTTTATAATTGATTTTTGACTTTTGACAAATCTCACATACTTTTGAGATATTTTTAGCGTCTTGAACAATCGTTTTCCAATAAAATCTGGACACTATTATTGGGAGTAGCTTATTACTGCCAAAATGGCCACAGAGATTGTGCCAATCGAGTAATAAGTTATCTTTATGCTTTTGGGGAATACAAAGTTGGAAATTTTCACTTCGGACCCTCTGCTCTTTTCACGTTCTGGGGAGTGATAATTTGTACAACAAATTATTTTCTAAGAAGTAATTTTCAGATAACAATAGTTTTCCTATCAGTTTCTTTATTTTCCGTTAGTTTATCATACTTCAAATATTGGTAAATAGGTTTGAAATAGTCGTCCTCAATATAATCTTTCTCTTTAATTTCAGGCATGTGGACCATGTTGTAAATTTTTTCTGCTGCATCTTGAACGTTCAACTGATCATTAGTAAAGTCTATATCTCGTAATTCTTCAAAAATTTCATTAGTGGTTTCATTTTCAGGATTTTTGGGGATGGTTTCTTCCTGGGGTTCGGTAACGAGATCGGCTGCCGATGTGTCTATGGGCTGTTCATCTTGTGTTTCATCTGGCTGATTTATGGCTGACTGATCTATAGCTGGCTGGTTTAAGGCTGGCTGACCTAATTCTTTTCTTGCCCTTCGCTCGGCTATGCGAGTGCTTCTGCGTACCGTTGTAGGCCTAGGTTCCGTCATTTCTGATGCATCCTGTAGACTATAGACGGTCCAGGTTTTATTTTCCGTCTCGATTATCGGCAAGATAAACTCTTCATCATATAACCTTTTAGGTGGGGTGAATTTTATAAGATCTTCCGTTTTTACGTCTTCACAAATTCGTGGCAAACAATCTGCAACGTTATTTTTACGGCCGGGCAAGTAGCGTATATTCATATTAAATTGGCTAATGAATGCCATTAACCTTTTTCTCTGTTATTTACAGGCTTATAGGTTTGAATGGAAGCCACAACAGCGTTATCAGTAAATACGGTCAAATCTGACTGTAGAAAAATAGTTTCGTATTGTTTCAAACATAGACCGAGCGCTAAAAGTTCTAATTGGTATGGGGCCCAACGTTTTTGAGTATCCGACGTCGCATAAGATATGTAACAAGAAATATGCGGCGATCCATCGTCGCCAAATTGTAGTACTGCTCCACCTACCCCACTTATTGCGGCATCTATATAGAGGTAGTTTGGACGGTCATTTCTAATTGGTTGTAGTATAGGAGACTGTAATAATATTTGTTTCAAATGGTCGAGTTCTCTTTGACATTCGGGCGTCCAAATAAATCTTTGGTTTTGTTTTAAAAGACTTCGCATATTAGCAACTTTTCTACTGAAACGGGGAATGTATTTCCGGAAGTACTGCACCAATCCTAATATTTTTTGCAAAGATTTACGGCTTGACTGCGAAGCTATGCGTTTAATAGCGTCTGTTTTGGTCGGGCTTATGCTAATCCCTTGGTTACTCACGGTAAAACCCAAAAATTCAATCTTGTGAAATGCTATGTTGGTTTTAGTTGAATTTAAGCGGAGATTATTAGCTCGTACAGTTTGAAAAATAATTTCTAAATGTTTTAAATGATCTTCTACTGTTTTTGAAACAATGCAAGCGTCGTCCACGTACGTATAAAGGAAATGTTAATACTCCTTATCTTGGAATACGCGCCCTAATGCTAAGACAAAACCTGCTGCTGAAACATTTAACCCCATTGGCAAGACCGAGTACTGATAGCTGATACCTGTTTTAGGGTCGGTAAAAGACGTGTAGTGTCTTGTTTTGGGGTGTAATTTGATACTCCAATAGCCCTTGAAATAATCAGTACATGATATGTAATTAGGGTCGCTGGCCGCTAATTGACCTAGAAGTTTGTCTATTTTTGGCAAGGCAACAATTAGCGGTTTTAGGATCGCATTTATCTTTCTAAGATCCACTGCCATTCTACTTTCCCCATTTTTCTTTCTTACTAAAAACAATGGGCTGTTGAAACTACAGTCTGTCGTTTTCTCAATTAAGCCTTGTTTATATAGGTTAATTATTTGATTATGCGCTTCATTACTGTCGTTTTCGTTTAACTTATACTGCCTGGTATAACTTTTGACGTAAGGATTTTTCGGATTCAATTCTAATTGGAATCCTTCATAACTTTTCATTTCAGAGATATCACGTGCGAAAATGTCTCTATAATTATAAAGTAACTGTTGAAATTTCAATTTTTCGTTCGCACTGAGTTTTTCATTAATTTTAATTTTATATTGTTTTATGAAATCTTCTAGGACTTCCTGTGTAACTTTATTTTTTGGCTCGTCTGCGACCTTATTTGGCTTTTTTACTGCGATCACAGAACTTACTGCACTCGGGAAAGCTATATTAGCAATTTTCAGGTTCTTTTTCAAAATTACAGAGTTTGGCTGGATGTTTAAAACTCGAATATAAGCTATTCCATTTCTAACTATAGACAGACTGCCTGCTACTAACACAGGTGATGTGTTATTTCTGAAGGGTTCTAGTAACACTTCTTCTGCGGGGTACATTCTGGGGATTCTTACCGGGACTATGCCTTCGCTGTATTTAGGTATGACTGTATAATTATTTATCACGGCACAATTATCTACTGACTGAAACTTCTGCAACAGAATCAAAACTAGACCATCTAAAATTTCCAAAATGTTATCTCTATAATTAATAACGGCTTGACTATTAGACAGAAAATCCGTTCCCACTAATAGGTTTGGAAAAATGTGCTCTACGATCGTAAAGGTATGATTAATGCATAACCCGTTAATATTACATGGAACAAAAGCTTTTCCTACCAATTTGAGAGGTTGCCTAGAGGCTGATACCAAGCAACCCCTATCCTCAAGAAGGTAGATTTTTGAGTTTAATTGTTGCGCTAGTCTTGTTGAAATTAAACTTCTAGGACTGCCCGAATCGACCAATGATTGAACAATTCGCCCCTTTATTTTAAAGACGACATATTGATGTAACTCGTTGACGGATGTCATACACATATTACCGTAGCGTCCTGCCGGTTCGGACGCTCGGGCGTGTCAAGCCTGCTGAATTCTCGCCTGGGCACAAATTCTGTCCGTAACGCCCACAACTCAAGCACATGCGGTTATTCGCAGGACATAACAGAATATTAGCATGCTGCTGCATTCCACATTTGGGACAGTTTCTACGAGCATTTCCAGGCTGCCCAGTTGGTGATGTGTACTGGGAACCGTGCTGCTGATTAATCAGGTTGTCGTTGCGCCACTGACCGTTAAGCTGTGGCGGATTACGGGCTCCACGACCAAGAGGCCTATATCCATTCATCCGGGCTCTACCACGCCCTCTATTCATTGTGGCCCTATTGACCAAATTAGGTGACGCCTGATAAGCATATGGCCTGTCTTGGTATTGCCCATAAGTGGGGGATGACGGTCGAGATTTTCTCGTTTCCTCCCTTCCCCCTTCAAAGGTAACACGTCTAGCCGGTGACCTTGCGCATTCTGTCTGAATCGGTGCGCTAGGGGTAATAGAGTCGTATCTATCTGCCATTTTTTCAACAGACTGCGTAAGTCTCGTGACCTAGTTTTGTGAAAACTACTTCCGGGTACATAGTGGTAAATATGGTGTATTGCTTTGCCTTTGGTTGTACGCATCGTACCGGTCTAGATGGAAAATGCAAGCTGTTTTGTTTTCCTCTCGATGAAAGGCAACGAAACAAATGGATTGCTTTGTGCAGGTAATACTTATTACATGATGTATTTTGTGCAATCAGTATTCTATCGGTTGTTCAGTGCGCTCCCGTCAGTGGGTGTAGTCCATCTACATGAAAACCTTGTCTTTGCCTAAAACGGTAGACACTGGCATCCAAAGTCCATTATTAGTTGGAGATAGACATAGTAGGTTTGTTTCTATATACACAGTAGTCTCTAAGAACTTTTTCTGATCGATAATTATAGGTTCAGATCGGCGATCTGACGCACGCCCATAAAAAAGTGATAGGCTCCGATCGGCAGAAAATAAATAGCAACTGAAGTGTTTGCGTTAGGGTTGGGGTTAGGATCGCCGATCTGAACCTATCACCATCCTTTTCTGATGATTAATACTTATCATGTAGTGAATCACATTGGTTTCTAAGTAGCTGTGAGTGCTGTCATTCTTCAAGGCACTTTAGAAGTTGACAGCATATTTCACTGTCGATGCAAATGTATTTGTGATGTGTTGCAGAAGAGCTTACAACCTGAATGACCGAATATGCAGCTGTCATTTTCGTGATGGAAACAAAGAAAATGGTCCAACCATCTTCTGCTACAGTAAACCCAGCTTTCCTGACTTGCTGAGCAAGAGGTACATGCTGGTTTGTTTCCAATAAACAGTGTAATACAATAGCATATCATTTGTTTCTACCGTGTACATTATCATTACCAGCTATTCCATGTGCAATGGTAATTGATAGTGGATACCAAAGTGTTTATATCAATGCTGGTGCATCTGTTATGGATGAAATGTTAAATTTTTTATGTGTGTGTGTTTTGGTGCATTTTTTTACAGACGAAAAACATGTATAGATGATGCTGCTGCTACAACGTCTCACGGCATAGATGTTTTGATTGCCACTGACCATGCATATTGTCATCCTTGCGACAAGACAGTGTGCCAGGAGAAGATTTCACAGCTAACAGGTGTGACGCAACACAGCACAACACAACATAGTTACATGGAAAATGTCTGTGATCATGGTATACTGACGTCATAGACAGACAGACATATGGACAGACGACTTACTGTAGCCTAATCATTCTCTGCGGAAGATCATGTGGTAAAAATACTGTCAGGTAGAAAAACACTTCAGAAACAATTATTTTAGGACTGAGTTAGGTTTCAGTTGACTGTTTTTAAACACATCATGTTATTGGGCAATAAGAATGGACATTTTTCAGCTTTCATTCTTAGATATGGAAAGTAGTTTGAGTGAGAATGCATGCAATTTCTGCCTGAAGCTGGTGCTTAGCGTTTGGTCTTTTGTGCAAACAGAGAATGTGAACAAACTGGAAGAGTGCTTGTTTGCCATGTCTATGAAGTATGCTGAGACAGAAGAAGTACATCCCCGGATGTCTATTTTGCACATTAGAAATGACAATGAGAAGGTATTTAGAACGTCCCATTTCGTTGATTTTTTTCGTTATATGAAATTATACTTCAGTGCAAAACAAAGTTGCTAGCAAATGGTGGGCAAAACTTAGT
>Ga0209367_1006936_pt1 | contig 15641 bp, 7 predicted proteins | sample WorMetLIZISLAND2_FD_187412 | JGI IMG/M metagenome (GOLD analysis project Ga0209367, IMG submission 187412) | Marine gutless worms symbiont microbial communities from Max Planck institute for Marine Microbiology, Germany - Olavius geniculatus... ... | reverse complement strand
GTGTGGGACAACCCTGCAGGAGTTAAGCCACGCTGCCCTAGATAGGCAGCGGTGGGCAGCGATAGTAAGAATGGCGTCAGACACCAACGGGCATTGAGCCCACGGTTGTCGATGATGATGATGATGCATTTTGCTGCTCAGTGCCAGTGAAAAATGCCAAAACGACGCAATCTTGAGAGAGAGAGAAGTTTATTTGCCATATCAGTAACAACCAATACAATAACAATTTCATTATTAATTATTTTATGCTATGTTACCTTGTCTAAATTACATTTCTCTTCTGTTTTGCTATTTTATTATGTGCGTTTGTCACATATTTTATTAAATACTGCGTGTTAATGTGTTACAACGGCGGTCTGCCAGAAAGGAAAACTCCATCACAGCTGGCCACGTATGATAAATATAACCAATAACTGTGAGCAGTATAATAAAAACAATAACAAACAAGAAGACAGACGAAAAATGCAACCAAAATGATTACTAAAAAGTGCACAAAGCAGGTATCGTAAATCATAAAAAACTGGGTTAGTTTGATATTAAACATGATTATTTATGACAATGCCTTAATATAATTTTTTAAATTTACATTTGAAAGAAATGATGAAAGTAATTAACTTTAACTCAGAAGGAAGTTAATTGATTCCAATTAAAGATTACTACCTTTATATTTTATAGTATTTTTATACACTTTAGACTATAAGAAGTTTTACATCTAGCATCGAGCAAGATGTAAATTATCCCTATTGCGTGTATCATGATTATGAAACAAGAAATTGCATTAAAGTACGATTAAGTAAATATAGCAGGTGACTTTTCTTTATGATAAAAGAATTTGTGAATTAAGACAAGAAGTTGGAAATTATGAAGATCAGAAATGTTAAGCTAGATTAACGAAAACCAACAGTATAAATACCTGTAGCTTTGTAGGAGAAAAATGTGTACATAAATCAGCAATCAACACATTTCTTTAGAAATCACAATCACATTTATTTTAACTTTTTACCGTGAAAATGCCAGTTAGCAACAAACTATTAACCGGACTCCGCCCACAGTGGGTGTGGCGTGGATAATTCCGGGGCACTGTACACGGTCAATGGGTACACTGTAGTACACTGTCATGTGCAATACATTGATGTTTTTAATTACTTTATTGTGCACTTGCAGCAGTGACAGTCGGTAAAGTGACTGCCTGCATCTAGTGGGAGTTGTAGGCCTACTTATACCGAATCAGAAACGGAAAACGCAGTTTGATAAGTGCTGTCGCTATAATTATATAGATCAATTATAATTAAGGCATTGAGGCGTATGCACTGTGTCTCAAAAAAACGTCCCACTTTGTGATTGTCGATATCTTCGCTAAATATTGACCGATTTTCAAAAAAATTTTACCGGCAAACTCTGTGGACAAGTAGCAGTCATGTGGTTATTTTAAACACTTCACCACACCATTTCAGTGGTTTTCAGCAAGTCACTGTGTGCTTACTGAGAAGAACAGTCCTGGAACTTATTGAACGCTCCTCGTAGAGTGTTTTCAATGCATACATAATGTTGTTGATCTGAGTACAGCAGCAGGCCAGGTTGTTGTAGTAAGCTCCATAACCCTCCCACTCCCAGGAATAGGCCCACAAAGCAGCCATATCCCCCTTCCATCTGTAGGCCTATCTGAAGACTAACAAGAAGTCTGCGCTAATGCTCATGAGACGCGCGAGATCCTATATCAGTTCTTGTTCGCAGGTTGTCTTGGTCTATCTCTATTTTTTCGCTTCTGCTTTGCAGTGAAAAATCGCCAGAAATCACTAAAACCCCCGTATTATATTACGGTTCAAGGTCATTCAAGGTCATCGATGTTAACATTCATAAAAAGCTGTTCGCCAGTGCTTGTTACAATAAGCAGCATGAATATGCCTATTTGAACCATTTTTACGCTGGACAAGCCAACAGCGGATAAATAACCACTTTTTAGAGGGGTACCCACTTTAACACTCGCGTGCGCATGCTTCCTTAAACCTAGAGGGTCCGGACTTCGACTGCTGAAATCTACATTCAATGCTGAAAATTTCGTATGCAGGTTGTCTTGATCTATCTCTAGCCATTTCGGCGCAATTCACTCTTGAATAGCGTGTCGCAGCCCGAAATCGCGAAAAATTCACTAACCCCCCCTTTTTGGGGGAGGGGGTTCAAGGTCATTCAAAGTCATTGATGTTGACATTCCTAAGAAGCTCGTTGCCAGTACTTGTTATAATAAGCAGCATGTCTGTGCCTATCTGCAAACATTTTTACGTTAGACGAGCCAATAACAGTAGAATAACGACTTTCTAAGGGGGTACCCCTATTTCGCTTTCTCGTTCGTGGGGACCCCCTTAACCCAGCGGCATGAAATTTTGTCACGATATATTAGAGACATTAGGCTATCATATGGTGTAAACCCGCAGTCTCTATCTCACCTGGTTTTGTAACGGTACCGGGTTGTGATAGACGGACAGACAGAATTACCGTAGCTATTACGCGCTATAATTATGCTAGCTCTCGCGCGTAAAAATGCTCTATAGCAGAATTTTCAGTCATTTTGTGTGAAGCGCAGCTGTCGCTAGAATTGGTCCGACTGTACCGCCTTTATCCGATTTATGGAAAGAAAGTGATTTCCTAAATAGTGACTGCAGTTTCATGCACGCTATGGTAAAGCTGACATATCGAACGCTACAATCAACGCTAGGATACGATACGGTAATTCGGCTCACATGGGTGATGGCTGAAGGCAGCAACTTTGCATTCAAAATTGCGGCCAACCGTTAAAAGCCAAATCGCATCGATTTGCATAACTGTTATGAAGCGCTAATTGGCTTTAGGCCTATCAGAGGCTAATTTGTCAACATTCATCAATTTTCTGTTTGCTAATACATCTTAATATCCTACAAGAAATATTTTAAATTGTGACCAGTCCAATGTACTCCACGCGCGCATTATTTTCTCCTGTATTCTTTTAACTGCTTTTTAGTTTTTTTCTTTTAACACCGCAAGTGACGTCATCGGTCACGTGACCATTCGACTCTCGGGGGTCGACTTCCTATCGGTGGTCCATAGTGACCATGCGTCTGTCTAGCACCGTTATGGAGATATGGCCGTTTGAATTTCTTTCAGGGAGGCTCTTTCAGGAACAGAGGTCGGTCGTTGGTCGGTCGTTCGGTCCTCAATATTACACTGATCTTATATAGGCCTACTCCTCTTCGCTACGTTAGGAACGTAGCGCGCGATGAGTAAAAATAAGGTTTAAAGTACTCACTTTTTCTTTTTCAGGGGTTCGGCCACTTTCGGAAATGTGACGTCACCTACAGGAGGGTTGCTAACTAGCTTTATTGCTTTGAGGTCAAACGCAGCTTAATTTATGGCCAAATAGCCTCAATAAAGGCCTAATTTTTTTATCAATAGTTAGCCCACTAAAAATCACAATATTCCAGCACATCGTTAATTTTAATTTTCTCACTCTTCTAGTAGTGAACAGATAAACAATGACGTAATTTCTGATGTCACCTATAATTTACTTTAACTACTTGTACTATAATTCCGACATTATTCTAAGTAAAACCGACGGATATGTTTCATTGCAAATGTCAGTTTGTCAACAAAGGGTTCTGAAAGTGACGTTATCATTTTTGTGACACGTTCGGGTGCGTTCGGCTTTCACAACATATGTTTTTATGAAAATTACTTTAAAGCGATGTTTTCATTTCATTGGATCAACGTGTTATTAATTAGTGTTACATTCTGCACATAATATAGCCAATATATCATTTTTTTCATGCGACTTGGACTTTAAGCCGCAATACCTGCGTTACAGACAGACGACACATCGTAACAGAACTAGACTCGATTTCAACGATCGATCAGTAAAATAAATTACCACAAGACAACACTGGAGACGGTCGCGGCCCACAAACATAATATGTACACCGTGTCCGGAAAAACATCCCAAACATTTTCGATTGTAGCCTAAAGAAGGATTAACGTATTTTAATTAATTTTGACACCAATATTTCTGACACAACTGGAGATTAAATGACTGTCCGATTTTCGACCGCACCCATTGTCTGCTTTTGCAATACCTGGGGAAACAAAATTAACAAGAAAATTGCATTTTATTCTATATTGCCTGTTCGGGTTTTCCCAGGTAGTGCAGAAGCAGATATTTGGTGAGGTGGGAACTAAAACAGTCATTTGATAGCAAGTAATGTCAAAAATGTTTGCACCCAAAGTTATTAAAATCTGCCAATCCTTCTTCAAGTCACAATCGATAATGTTAGTTGGGGGGGGTGCTTTTTGACGTATTTTCATTTATTTCAACTCATATTTTTAGTCCGCCCGGAAACAATAGTTTTCGGGAGTACTTAAGTTTTACCGCAGATGTTTTTTTATTCTTTTATTTCAATCATAATATTTCCGAGATGCGTAGGCCGATCGGCGCGAAATTTTGCACGTCAGTACTAGGCAAAAGTTTATAATGCCGGTCCAAAAATTCGGGGCCCTCCCCCCCAAAAAAAATTTAGGGGCCAAAAACATGCAAAATTTGGCCCGATTTAGGACGGATGAAGATATTTGAAATCGGACTATGACGTTTTGTACCGCGATTCCCCCCGCGTTGGGTGATAAAAGTTTGGTGAACATTGGTCCACTAATCACAAAGATTAAGCGGTGAAATCGTACCCACCCAAATCGACTTTTCGAAAGACTATCTCGGCCCCTAGGGGGGGCTGCGTTCCCAAATTTTTACACGCGTCATAGAATGACCAGGTCTTGCTAGCGCTCTCCCCACCTGGAACCTGGGCCTTCTTACAATTTTTTTTCAAAGGGGGTTCAAAATTAGCTTTAATTGTAGCGAATATAGTGCTAAGTGGGGCTGATAACGTGCGTACAATTTTTTTTTTTTGGGGGGGGGGGCACCGCTTCCTTAAAATTTGGGATAGCGAAAAACGGCGCGATTTAGGACTACTTTCAAATTTGAGCGCAAATATCTCTGGAATGGATAGAGATACTGACAAGCAGTAAACGGAGTTATCAACTACCTTCTCTCCCGCGTTGAACTAAAGAAATTTAGTGAACTTTGGTCTTCTAACGACAACGGTTAGTTGGCTAATGTCTACCTACCCTAGGTCGACACTGCGCGTTCTGCGTATTCTAATGCGTTGTAGTTCTGACCACGTGACTTTGCTATGAGAGGAATGTGAACCCCTAAATTGCCCCCCCCAATCGGACTTAGGGCACCGAGCGGACTCACGTTGGGCTTTGCTCCGATTTTCTAGTGTTGGTTCTGTTTTCCCAGGTATAGTGCAGAAACAGACATTGGGTGAGGTGGAATATTGAATGGTCATTCCAGTTGTGCCAGAAATATTGGTACCGAAAAAATATTAAAATTGGATATCCCCTCTTCAAGTTACAATCGATAATGTTCGGAATGTTTTTTTCCGGACACGGTGTACATTAAATCGCGCACACGTGCGATGAGGAGCATATTAAGTCGCCGATTAAAAAGACAGCAGTGTGTAGCGAAGGCGACACGCCGAGGCGTGGCTTCTCGGCGATCGATACGTGAACCAGATAGACCGACAGCCAGTCAGTCAGTCATACTAGCTGCTGAGGTGCCACCAGCGACGCTCTTCGTCGCTATGCTTCCTATCTCCACTGTACAACATTGCCCCCACGACAAAAGCACCCACGACTAAACCTCCTGTAACAAACACTCACACGACAACCTGCCTCTGCGATAGAACCGCCCGTCACTGCAGGTAACACGGCTTTTTCGAGTTATAATTCTTTCAGTCATCATTTTTTGATGTACGTAGGCCTCCTATATTAGGCTCTAAACTACGCACGTCGGAATCGACGCAGGAGGTTTTGTTTTGGGGTGTTTTGTCTGTACCCTTTCTCTCTCAACTACCTTCACGTCAACATCTCTAGCTGCGTGTAAAAGAACCCCCTTCACGACAAATTCTTTTCTCGTGGAACACAGACGGGAGCAGTATTAGCAGCTTTCACTAGCCTAGAAATGTTCAACCTACTGCTTAGTACTTATGCTTATACGCAGATTAAGCGGCCGCAAACTCACTTTGCGTTGAAGCTCATTATTCGACACAGTTGGCGCTAAAACGGACGAAATACAACAACCAAAATTGACTGCAAGAATTCAGCATGCGGTAACACATGGATCGTGTACGGACAAGTCGGGGGAGAACCAAACTACAAATAAGACCTGAAAAAGTGGATCGACGACGCCCAAAAAGACTCTTCGGAGATGGTACTATTACTGATCGAGGCTTGCGGCAGAAATAGACAGAGATGTGCTGTACGACAGTTGGACTGCCAGCGCGCGTCGACCACGTCTTCGTCGCCGGAGGCATTAAGTCAAAGTCAAAGCATGACAATTAAAGAAAAGGAGGTTTTTGTCGCAGGGGTATTTTGTCGCGGGGTCTTTCGCGGAGGGAAGGGGGGATTGTTGTACGCCCTCCATCCTCCAGGCGGCGTGCTCTGGTTGCATCTCATTACTTCCGGTGTTGCTGGGGCTGCAGCCTCGTTTCAGACACACGGCTGCTGCTGCTGCTGCCCTGGCGCGCTACGCCACGCAATGCAACGCAACAAAGCAACGAAGTCTAGCTATGTGGTCGCAACTCGATTACTACGACGACGCCACAGCAGCAGCGTGCCTACAGCTCTTGCTGTTGTGCATGGACCTCGTGGCTTTGCAGCAGTCTGTCTCGGCGACCTAGGGACTCAATGATTACGCAGTGTTATTGCACGTGACCAGCGTTCGTTAGTCGCAGCTGCGACCGACGATTGACCGACAGTCTGCGTACGCTGTCTGTCGCTGTAGCTGGCTGGTCTCCATGGCAACGCATCATCAAAGATGCTAGCGCCTTCGCACTGATCGTCAATTCGTGATGTAGGCCTACGCCGCCGTCGCAGTTGTCGACAACAAGGTAACATAGAGTCAGTCCGACAGGTGCCGTCTGATGGAATTAGGCGAATGAAAGTGCAGAGATCTGAGAGATGCTGGCCTAAGCTAGGCCTTAAACATTATTGCGCTTCCGCTTTCCGTTTGAAAAATCTATATTGGACCTTCGAAAGTATCAGTGCAGTTTTATTTGCTTTTAAACTTTTACTGAAAAATACTGTTTGCATCTAGTCTGTAATGCTGCAGTGACTTCACTTTACTTTTCATGGCTACTATTTAGTGTGTCTGTTTGTTTTTATAAGTTGTTGCGTAATATTACATGACATGTCAAGTGTCAAGACATAAAAATAAAATTAATTTTTTTTTTCAAAAAATCCGCCTTTGTCCTTACTTTTTCTGCTGGCTAGCTGCCAGCGAAAGCACATAAATTTTTTTACGCCTGATGGTATTAGACGACTGAAATGCAGAGCTTTGAAATAGGCTGTTATTCGCAGGCCGATGTCAATACATCAGTGCCGGTTGTTGTATAGCAGCGGTTGCAGCTGCACCGAGGCAACTGCTGCTGCTGGCGTGCTTGCACGTGCCAGGCATTAATCGCAGCTAGCTAGCTAGCACCGCGACGCCATCAACTGTGCCGAGCGCACAGTGGCGGATGTTCCAGACGACGACGCACTGATGCGAACGCTGCTACCATACTGCGTCATACATTGATAGTAAAATTACTATTAGCAACGTCGCAAACGCCAGCTGTTCACGTAACACGGGGATGCTGATCGAATGTTTGCAATAGGCCTAATTGCACCTGCAAGAATAACGACGAATGATGAAGATTCATTTAGACGCAGACGCCTAAGTCAATGCACGCCCTATCTGATCTCTGTCTGCGTGTGATGATGTGAACGCGTCGATATTCTTCTTATTTGCACATTCGGCAGACGTACACCATCATTTTTACAGCGAGAAAGGTCGGTATACATCGCGTGTTGCTTTATAGCCTTTTGGCAGTATTTGCATAAGAAGTTCTCAGAAAGTGCTAACAAAATGCGCCTCTGATTCGTTTGCGACATATGGATATTGATCGATCGATTGATTGACTGAAAATCGCAACTAATGCTAAACAAAAAACTATTGAGCATAAGTACGTATTTTATGTTATGAGTACTCGCACTCGTGTCAGTCCGAACGCAACCTTACTGTCGCAGCCCTTACCAAATTGCTTGACAACTTGTGACAAGAATTTTGGTTCTCATATCCTTTTGTTTTCGACTTAAGAGCCAGACGTGACAGACAGACGACCGGACGAGCGGGGAATACCCGTAATGCGGCCTAGTAAGACAGCCGCATAATAAAAACTGTTGTGCAAATGTTGGGTCTAAAGCGGCTAAAACATTTGTGCAACGTTTTGTGTTATACATGACTGCGGCATAAACTGGCTTCTTCCATCTTCTGTTGCCGTTTTATATTCTCTGTCACTATTTTATGAGCGTATGCTCTGCAATATACTGCAATCGAGCCGTGTCGAATTCGCCTGATGAGATCGTGAGGTCAGCGTTTTATAGTGAGCATAATTATACCGTGGACGCTATATACGATACTGGTTGCTCGTGATTGCGTATTTGCGTAGCCTATGATATAGTCTATCAACGCGCGCGTTCGCAATGGACTGCGTTCAATATGAAGCTGTCAGAATAAAGGTGGCACTAGAATCAATAATATACGCATCGTATAGAACCTGGTGATGCCACATGCCTGCACAGTAGCGACGCCATACGTAGAGCTTTTAGATTTAGATTTTAAGCCCAAAACATTCGGTACTCGGTATAATGATCATTTTTGGTGCTAAGAGAACAGTAAATGTTGCAAAGACTCGTTGCTAAGGGGCCTAGTGATTTTTGCAGTTGTTGAATTCGTAGGCGACGCGAGTTTCTTGTATAGTTTCTATTGTGACCGTTGAATCAAAACATGCAGTCACCATGTGTACGTTATAATGTGCATGCATGTCTGGAGTGGGATAAGCTAGTGTTAAATGAATTTAATACATTTGCATTTTACAAGGTAGTGCAGCGACGCAGTGGTGGTGTGGTGAATGTTTAATAACCGCATTATTGCAATTTTTCCGCAGAGAGTGCCACAGTGCCACTCAATTTTTTTCTACACTGTGTCTCAAAAAGCATTCCGAACATTTTCGATTGTAACTTGAAGTAGGATCATCAGATTTTAATAATTTTGGTACGAATATTCCTGAGACAACTTGCCATTAAATAAATGTTTAATTTGTCACTTCACCTAAAGTGTGATTGTCATGCACTACCTGGAGAAAACAGAACCAACAAAATATTGCTTTTTTACCTAATGCAGCATTATTTTTTTAAACTAAGTAACGCACAAAAACCTATTTTGTTACCTTTCTTGACACTTTGGCTAAAATTTCATCCAATTGATTCGTTTTTAAACCGCCTACAGCAACTGCTTGAAATATGGGAGCATTGTGCGAACACAGGCAAGGAGACGCTTTCCGCATTCATTGACAGCAGTGTCGATAATGTTCTGCTTTAGACCAATCCACACTTCGCCAGTCACTTCTTGAATTTATAAACATTTCTGAACGTTATATGGTGGACACACTGCTTTATGACAGTCAAACTTTGTAATCGACTGGCTGTTAATACGTGATTTGTTTGGTCTGTTTTCCCCAGGTAGTGCAGGAGCAGACGTTGGTTGAGGTGGGAACTTAAACAATCACTTAATAGCCAGTGGTATCAGAAATATTTCGGCCAAAATTATCAAAATCTGATAATGTTTCTTCAAGTTATAATCGATAATGTTGGGGATGTTTTTTCCACTTTTTGCGTATTTCAACGCATATTTCGCTTGGTCTACATTTCCTTGGTAGTGCAGAAGCAAACTTTGGGTGAGGTGAGAAACTAAATGGTCATTTGATGGCAAGTTGTATTAAAAATATTTACATCAGAAATTATACGATAACGTTTCATTAGGTTACAATTAAAAGTGTCGGGGGTGTGTTTTTTGAGACACAGTGTAGAATGAATTAATATTTGGCAATGACATGGACAAAAGTTTGGTGGCATGTTTCCGTAGTTCAGAATGTTGTATGTGCATGCGTTGTGTAGTACGTACTAGATACCGCACTGCTGGAGAGGGTAAGCATGTACGCAGTACATGTGCAACTCGATTACTATACGACAACGCCACGTCAGATGTGACAGTGCGGTATCGTACTTAATTTAATTTCAGATCGCATGGACTACGCCGTCGTTTGCTTTGTGTTGCACGACTGCAGCCGAAGGTTGTGAAAACATTGTTCCAGTGCGAGCTTAGTGTGGTTAAACGACACTGACATCGCTGTCAGGAAGGTTTTTCTGCGACCATCAGTCTTACTTTAACATGGCGTACTTGTGACTAGCGAAGCGTGTATGAACAGACACTGGTCATAACGACCGTGACATGAGTCGCGCCGGCCCGATCTCCAGGCTCATCGGTGTCCGGACATAACCCCTCTAGAACGAAACCCCTCCCCTTAGTCGACTGTGCGAAGTTCGTCCACGTTAAACTGTTTGACGCTGCAGAAGAAAAAATATTCGTGATCTTGTTCTTGAGAATAGAATTGGTTTCACCAAAAAAGGCGGCCATAGCAAAATGTTGTCGGTCAGTTACAGGGGGATTTTATCTTAAGGGGGGTTTCGTCTTAGTCTATCTTGGGGGGAGTTTTGTCTTACCCCAGCGGGAGAGGGGGGTTCCTGCTCCAGGAAGGTTATGTCCAGGGGAGGGTCCTTCGGCTTATGGACGGGACATCAGTCGGTCTATCTGTGACTGTGGCGTCACACGAGAACTACTGATTATATCCGCCTGCGGGTCACTGCATGTCGTCGGTCTGTCACCAATCAACCGTGTCTCAGCGATATGCTTCTCTGCCGTCATATTATCGAACTTGTAGCCAACTTCACAGTTGACCAACAACATGGCGCGGCGGCCAGTTGTGACGGGTCTGAATGCCAACAACTGAACTAATTTTGTAATTCATTAACGTAGTGTGCCTTCAAGCACCGAGATGATCGCTACTGGGCATAAGCTGCAGATCGCCCCCCCCTACTGATCAATACAAATCATTACTCTAAGTGACTTGATTTTCCGATTAGTTTCTGTGGACGAAACACTCGACCCGACGCGCGAACACACCCATAACACTTCACGGCGTCGTTTCTTCAGTTGTTTTATTATTCATGTGTAAACGTTGAATAGCCTTACTTCACAGTAGGGCCTAAAGACGCGCTTTAAATAATTTTATTTCACGGCCTAATTTTGTCGCCTATCCTTCACTGCAGTGTCTTGAGTGTTATAACAGCCCATAACCTCACTTTACTGAAGCGTGACGACCGTAGACGACCGAAGCGTGGTTCAGGTCTGTGTTCGGCATGCATTCTCAGGCAGAACTCGCCGTCAATCGCAGTCACGAAATAAGTAGGCCTATGCCTCGTTACACTCGCACAATACACTGTAGGTCGTGCTGAAACCTCTTAATATTTTTTTTTCACATTTCGGTATTTCGTTATTCCTGTGTTCCGTTCACTGCTAGCCGCCGTCAGTTGTCCGCATCGATTAGTGGCTTTTGTCCGCTATTCTCGCCGATCAGTTGCGTTTATTGCTGAAAGTGACTGATGAGTGGCTGCATAACCGAAGACAGGCAAAACGGCATTAGATCCCCGGCGCTTTTATTTCGCCGCCCAGATGCTCAGTGGCTGTGAACAGACCGTCTTCGCACTGTATTGATTGACTGGCAACGACAGACAGTCTCGCAGTGAGAACTTTCATGGTGGGTGCAGAAGCTGGAAAAGGGGATCGAGGGCGCATGGCGACGAGCGCAGTAGCGCGAACCCATAATAGGTGTCTGGGGGATTAGCTCCCAGCGGTGTTCAGGGGATGGAACCCTGGTTAGGGAATCTGGAGGCCGATGATGCTGAAAGCTTTATGGTAAATATTTCGTGATTTTTAATATTTTCTCATGTTCGCATACTGCGTCAAAAAGGAATGTGGGCCAGTGCATATAATTGAAAGGGGGGATGTGGCGCATGGCCGGATTGCTTCTTGGGGATCTGGTAGTGATAATTTCTGTAAGCTTGACGGCGCCGGGAAATCCCGGATCAGCGCACTGAGCTAAAGCGCTTTTCTTATAGGCCCATACTCGCAGACAGACAAGCAACACTGCTGTCCGACGGGAGACGCACAACTCTGTATTGGTGCCAATGGAACAACATATTGAAGCTCGCCCACGAAATGCAAGGGCTTTCTGTTGAGAAGAAATAGGCCCCACGGCAACGATAAAATGGTCCGCAGTTCCGTTACAGCTCCTTCGTGAAAGTTTTTCTTCAAGCGTAATCGAGAAAATCGAGAACGTTAGCGAATTTGTTTTATTGGAAAGTCTGCGGACATGGGAAAATAACTGTGACAGAGAAGATGCGATAACTGTGTATTAAACTTTAGTTTTTCGTGACTTTTCGTTTATTGTTTGTTTTACCACGAAAACTAACAAAACTTTTTAAAAACTGTGTCACGGAAGGATAGACGGAAGAGACCATTAGCCCCTATTCATCGAAATTTGGAGGAAAACGGTCGTTGTCATTTTGTTGATACACAAAAATACGCAGACCCGATAGATTGCAATGATTGCCGCAATTCCAACGACAAAAACAGACCACACCACCACCATATATCACTTTCAGTGAACCAGTTTCGTTACCGAAACCTGAAACTTAGAAGATGGAGATATAATTAGTTGCTTTTGAATGCAACCTGCTAGCAAAACAAACAAGTTATTCTTTGTAGATTCGATTCTTGCTTACAATCCGTATAGGTCATTTATCACGAAGACGAAACGTCATGCAACAATACCCGAGTGTGCTATCGAAGGCTGGCAGTGGTACATGTACGGCAATTGAGATGGATTTCTTGGCTGCTGACTGACTGTCTTGGGGGCCTGTTTCAGTGGAGAAGTACACAGACGATTGAAGTCGTGCGTGATATTAGACGGTGCTATACAGAGACGGCTGCTGCTGCTGCTGCTCCATCTAGTTTTAACGTCACGGGCGTCTATCCCCCAACAACAAAGGCGCTATTTCCTTTTCTTTTCCCCTGTCCATTTTCTCCATCTTTTCTCTCATTCTTCCTCCTTCTACTCCTTTATTTTTTTTCTTTCGCATTGCCCCTTTCCCATTTTTCTCTTTCCGCTTCTTTTCATTTGCTTTTCTCTTTCTCTTTTTCTCTGTCTAGTTTGCTCCCTAGCGGCTGCTACCACTAAATTTTAAATCCAGATAGGGATCGAGTTGGAGCGCCGTAAATAATAATAACACCGACAATTTCTAACGCGCCAAAACACAGAAACCTATTGGTTCTGCGTGGAGTCCGGCCGTTGAACGCACTTATTAAATTACTGCACAAGTTCCACAGTTTTAGTAAGTAAGTAAAATTATTTAGAAGGCGCAATGTAACAATAGCCACAATGCGCCGTTGCTCTCAACGCCCGAACAAAAATGTTTTAACTGCCGTTTAAACTGTTCAAAGTTAACGTCAGTTTTGTACCGTACCGGTGTGTTAAAGTTTGATATTAAACCTTTAATAAAATTCACTTCGCCCAGAAAATGTCCATAGTGCACTTGACGCCAAGGGGTAGACTAGATAGGGGTAGCCGACCCTGTGAAATCATCATTTAGGATCTTCATCATTATCATCATCATCGCGGGTCATTTTTTTACACGCGCCACTGTACGATGAGCGTCGAGAGACAATAGCCGTGCTGCTGCAATGGTGCTGAATAATTTATAGGCGGATTGGTCGGAGGCCGCTGTTCATTGCAGAATTAGTTTACTCACCTCTGTACAGTCCATGTGTAAGTTGTATTGGACGTGTGGACGGTCCCTTAGGGTCGAGACGCGTGCTGTCTCACTGCGTGTTGGTATGTGATGAATGTTTTACTGAGTCCGCTGAATAGCAGAGGTGACATGTAAAGCTTGCGAATAGCTTCCGAGACTGCAGGCCGGACGAGGAAACCGGATGCAAATAGACAACGAATTTCTGCGATGATGACGTTGACTACCAACATGTAGGTCTATTAATTAGGTTATTAGTTCTAACGAAACCCCCGACACTGATTTGATGTTAGCTGTAGTGATTATTAGGCCTACCATTGCATGTTTTGTGCTGCTATAATTCAGCCTAGCTCTAGCTGCAAATGCGCGATAAACTCTTATTTATTTGCGGGAAATGCACGGACGGCAGGTGACGATTTAGCTTAGTCGTTGACGTCGTTGGTCGCATCGACGAAGTTAATCAACGCCGGACCCTGTTAGTACTTGGATGGGTGACCGTCGGCAAGCGGCTAGACCATCTCGGTATGTAATTAGCCCTCCAGGTCAACTCAGCCTGGTGGTTGTCTATCCGATGGGTAGGTGCAATGAGTACCAGCAGCGAAAGCTGGGACGTGAACAGCCACACCGCGCGATGCATTATAGCCGTGTGACCGTGTAGGGAGTCCTTTATACTAGTCTCGAACTCCTTAGCTCGTGGTCATCCTGCGGTGTAAACTGAAGTCTGGCTGAGGGCTAAGGAAGCGGAGATCAGCGCCGCCGTATCGGCGACACTTCATCGCGCGACACTTAATTAAACGAAATGACACAAACAGAGAGACAAAAAATGTTGACGTTGACAAACTATTATTCGCAGCAAACTCAAACACAAAATTAACTGTCGACGCGATGAACTGTCGTCCGATAAACTGTCGCCGATTAAGTGTCATGGAACCGGGCCTTATAGCTCGCGAAGGACTTGACGTTTTTTACAGTGTGTCAAGGGTGGACTGCAGCACTAAAGTGTGATGGGTAACTCGACGCCATCGGGTGGTCGAAGCTGGCCACGTGACGTACGTGATTTATTCCGTGGCACCACATCGCGGTCGTCACGTCATCGTCAACATGGCAACCACAATGACCACCGACACGCTGCGACCGCCCACATCAATGACCACACAGACCTCACAGCGACAGCCGACACCCAGCGTCCAGGTGCAGCGATGTGCAACTAACTCAAAAATATTAATTTGTGCTGCAGTAATTGCCGTAACTAATTATGCCTAATCGTTAAAAAAATTATCGATAAAAGTTTTTTTAATCAATTAAAATTTCGTAAAAATTTTGGACTGTTTAAACGTTTAAAATAACTGATGATCAACGTTTGTAATCTAATGTTATGTCGCTTAAGACATGTCATCAAGGTTTTTACTTGTATATAGGTTAGTTCAACTGTCTGCACTTTGTACTTTTTCAGCTTTCCTTTAGTTTGCAAAAGATAACAACAACCAGTAATTAGTCCGCCCGAAAACGATAGTTTTCGGAAAGACTTATGTTTTAGCCCAGATGTTTATATTTTTTTCCGACGCGAGATCTGCGAGATGCGTGGGCCGACCGGCGTGAAATTTTGCGTTAGGCCCTATTTTATAATGCCGGTCCAAAATTTTGGGGGGCGCACCCCAAAAAAATTTCAGGGGCGAAAAACATGCAAAATTTGGCCCGATTTCGGACGACTTTGAAGTTCGGCGGCGAATATCTCCGAAACGGATGAAGATATTCAAAATCGGATTTTTACTTTATCTACCGCGATTCCTCCTGCGTTAGGCGAAACAAGTCCGGTGAAC
>Ga0209367_1006935_pt1 | contig 15642 bp, 11 predicted proteins | sample WorMetLIZISLAND2_FD_187412 | JGI IMG/M metagenome (GOLD analysis project Ga0209367, IMG submission 187412) | Marine gutless worms symbiont microbial communities from Max Planck institute for Marine Microbiology, Germany - Olavius geniculatus... ... | reverse complement strand
GTACAGGGCAGAGCTCCTGGTCGGGGGATCAGGGGGGAGAAGCCCCACTGAAGTTGAAACACTTTTTGCTTCTGAATGTTCAAAGGAAACCACAAATTCGCCCATTTTTGGCAAAAAACGCACCTTTTTATATAAAGTCGCCTGTAAAAAATTTTCATGGTCGAGCCAAAGGGGGGGCCATCGCACCGTGCCCCCCCCTTAAATACGCTACTGGACATGACTGCTAATTTTAGACCTATATTAGATGCTGCTAATGCTTAGCCTCTGAGTACTGGCAGTTTCACTGTCAGTTGTCACAATAAACAAATTCCACACAAAAGTACAACTAAGTTGATAAAACGTTCGTGGGTTAATCTTCCCAGCTCAGGTGGGGAAAGCTAAGGGGGGAAGCTTTCCCCCCTGACCTGAATTGGAGACAGTTTGTCTCCATCCCCCCCTCTGTGGAAGGCCCTGGTGCCAGTGTGCCTTACTTCCCATTGGTCAATTTATTATTTTTTTGCTCGCTAGCTGCAAGCTCTAGAGCCCTTAAAGTCAGACAGCGTGTCTGTGACTGCGTGTGACTGTGTCTGCTGTCTGTCCGCTGTCCCGCATAATGACTAACGGTGTTGATCGCTTTGCATTACAGCTCGCGAGCGGCTTCGCCGACCGTCCTGTTTTTACTTATTTCCTTACATATTTATTTGTCTACACACTTACTCGTTCGTTAATTTTTTACTTACTTGTTTGCTGCCCTAGTAAGTTACTTGCTTACTTACTTTTTTCTCTTTTTTCTTTTTGGGATGGAGACCTCTAGGACCGTTATTGATCTCGAAGACAAAATATTGAGGCCTTAACCTTGGCCTGGAAAAGTTTGACCTTGGCCTTGAAAATTCTGACCTCAAACCCATCCCTGCTTCCTTCTAGTTGTTTTATTTTTTACTATGTGGTTCTTACCAGTTCAACGTCCATGCTAGGCCTACAAGGAGAATAGTGTATAAGATTTTTTAAATCCTGAGTTGTAGCCTAATTATTGTGTACGGTTTTTATTGTACACCAAAACCTTTACAAAACCTGAAAACCGCCAAAAGCTAAAAACTTCTTTCAAAAAACATAGGGTTTTTTTCTCTCTCTCTCTGATTCTTACCAGTTCGACGTCGATGTAGTCGGTGGAGGTGCCACTAGCTAAGCTGATCAGTACGGCGTTGGCTTGTCCGGTGCGGAAGCCGAAGGCAATCTGATCTCGTCGTGTGTCTGTCCATGAAGACTCCGGGTGTGAGAACGTCAACAGACCGCCCGACGAACTGTCGCCACTCACGCCGAAACGATAACCGACACTTTCTGACAGCCATGCACAGCAGTTCAGCATGTAAATTAGTAAGGATATTTCTCTCGAGCGCACCCGGTCGATAAAAAATTAAGAACCCCGCCAAATATAAGACAGAGCGATTCAGTATCGAAACTAAGACAAGGAACTGGTAAACCAAAATAACCATCACGTAGGTTGTTATATTCTTCCGTCAAAGTTTCGGCACGTGTAAAATTATTAATTACAAGAGTATATTGTACTGAAATAGTGAACAAATTTACTTGCAATATCTCCTTTGTCACAACATTCATTAACTTGTTCAACAGAACGCGTGAACGTATTAAATTTTGAGCGCCAGCATTTCCAAAGTGCAGGACCGTTTTTTTAACATTAATGCGTCATGTAGTTCGTTAGTGTAAACCTGAGTTTGACTACGCTGTTCCTCACGAATACGCTTACGGTAAATCATACGGTGAGACTGGCGATTATTAAATATAGGTCCATGACGCGGGCTTCCAGCGGCTTTCCATAGTCTGTTAAAATTAACAGAGGCTTGTTTCAAGCAGTCGAATTCCTCACTCCACCAAAACTTTAAAAAAATTGAGTTGTACTTTGGGACGTATGCCACGGCTGCGGACCTCAGAATGGCAACTATTTCATCATAAACGTTGTCAATGTATACGGAACAAGCATCAACATCTAACGCACCCTTCTCATAATCAATTAAGAGAAAGCTAGTCTAGCTTGTGTAAAACGGGAGATAACAGAGCGCCTGTAAGGGCATAAAAGGCAGTTAAATCTGCCTATTCGCTACATTCTTCAAAACCCGACGTTGCAATGTTTGCATCCTTTGAGATCTATCATTTTCTAGGCATTGCAGATTCCAGCCTTGCAATTTAATCTATTTTTTTATGGTCTCGGTCTTCGTGACTGTCATTTTCAGGTCCTGCAAATTAAGGGCTACCAAGTTATAGTTGCGTGAGAGAGCAGATGAAAAGCAAACCGTCGGAGCAGGTGCTTCCTGTGAATGACGTCATGTCACATTTACACACGACACCGTTTAGTTGACTGACGCACAGTCCTCCGTTCTTGCAAGCACCCGCTTCACATCGACTTTCACTAACTGCAACACCACACAGTAGATCAGATCAGACCAGATCAGATCAATCAATCAATCAATCAAAAAAAACAAAAATGTCTAAAACCGAAGATAATTAAGGTACGTCCGACCTTTTCAAAAACAAAGACCTAAAATTGACTCACAGATGAAACACTCGCTAACACAGTATAATTTTTTAGATTCCGTTATTTAGGCTTATCAACAATTAAAAGCATTATATAGTGTGTTGTACAGAAGTAGCCAATAATTTTTTTGCGGCCGTTAAAAAAGGCCGTATTATCGATCTTGCCCGTTCGTATGTCCGTCTTTGCTTTTGACTCGAAAACAGCTCTAGAATTACTAGCAACAGTTCTGTAAGTCTCGGCCCGTAGTGATTTATACTGACAATATGTAAAAGTTGATTTAAAAAATAAACACGTAAAAGTGGGCCTACAAGGTCGCATATTCTTCGTTAACGGTCCGGACATAAATAATAAGACGGCGTGTGTGAGAGAGAACCGGGATGCATATTTGCCATGCCAGCCGTAAAATAAAGTGAGCGAGGAAGAGGGTTAGGTTATTGTTGAGGGTTATGGCGGGAAAGAGAGCTGCAAAAAGAAAGCAATTCCGCACAGAATTGATGGTAGACACACATCGTTAGCAGGAGACCAGATGAGCACTGCCGTTAAACATTCACACAGACAGACAGACAGTGCCTCGAAGTGGGCAAGTATTAAGTCGTGCGAAAAATCAAGAGAAACTCGACAGCCCGGTGACGATACAGATTATATTCGGCTCTTTTAAGGAACAACTTTTTCTCTGAAACATGCTCATTGTAGGGCTGCGCGAATTAGCGGTTAACTGCGTGACTAATCGCTCGTTAGGCAAGATTATTGTCTGGCGGAATCGCCTATTGCTATCTCTTCGCCTTAGAATGGTCTGTCGTCTGTCACATTCTTGCACCCTGCTAAAACTGTTTGACGGATTTTGCTGAGATATGGCAGGTCCAATGCCACATTGTGTAGATACATCTAACCGTCCCTGACCTTCCGAGAAAAAGCGGATTTAGGGTCTAACTCCCAACCAAAACATGTAGTTGCTTTCGGTTTACGACAAAAGTGATTTATGATTCACCAGGTAGCCTAATAGCGTTGATCATCGGTTATGCCTTTGGGGGCGCCGAAATCGCGAGACCTGACAACGCGGCACCATATCAGAAGTTAAGCAGAAAGGGTCTCTTCATCATTAAGCATAGACAGTACTGTCAGTCGGACCAACAAAGCGTGGCCAGCCAGCCGCAAAGTCACATGACATGCACTCAACATTTGTCAGTTAGTGTATAAGCCTTTACTAATGGCATTAAATGAAAACTGCCAATATTAGTGACGTCAGGTCTAAAAGCCGGTCTAGACGTCTCGTGGTTCGCGAAGTTTGTATAATGTGTTAAGTTTGGTCAGTATAATATTTTCCTGACTAAACGTATGTCACAGTTTACTCAATGTTGAACTGACTGATTTTGCTTTTTTATGAAATGTTTTGTGCTATTTTGCAAAACGCGTGTCAAAGTTGGTGGCATGTTTTTTACATAATACATAATACGTGGAATTAACGTTAATTTTATGCGTCATTTAGCGTTACTTCGCGTTGTCTTGCGATGTCCACCCCTGCTATTTGGTGCCGCGTTGTCAGGTCTCGCGATTTCCACCCTGGGATCTGGTGCCACGCAGTGGCGGATTCAAGGGGGCAGGCGGGAAGCAAGGGGCGGCCGCCTCCCCCTATTGACTGGAAGCATCTCAAAAATGGTGAAAATTTTGCACAAAAATGCACCATTTTGGCTTAAAATTTCAAAAATTATTCTAGGGAAAGGGCAAAACCTCTTCTCCATACCTCACTTCTACCCGCCCGCTCCCCCTATTTTCAAGTTTTGGATCCGCCGCTGGTGCCATGCTGTCCAGTTCCGCGATGTCAGTCCCCACAAATTCGATGGTCTCGCGATGTCAGGTCTCGCGATTTCAGTCGCCCCATTTATCAAATTACTCTGGTTTTTGTTTGCTAGATTACGGCACTGTAATGTAATGTAACGGACATCTTTGTGCAGCTGTGCTATGCGAATGCTTCAACTTATGGATGAATGTAAAAGATTGAAAGTTGAAAGCCTATTTCAGCGCTACGAAGGGTCACCTGCCGTATCGGATCAAACAGCGTTACCTGCCACCCGTCACAGGTGAATGCGCCCCGACTTAACTCCAGCCAGATAGACCGGTACTCGATTTACCTACCCAGGAGGGATGAAAGCCTGAGTTAACCTAGGCGGCCAGTAAACAAAGACGGTTTACCTGCCCGCAGGCAGTCACACATCCAAGTACTACCGTAGAGCAACTTCGTTGATCGGACAGAACGCGTTACCGCTTCGCCACGCCACCGAGTATCAGATATAACAACTGACCGATTTATTCCTACTTCCTTATTGAAAAAGTCACATATTGTCAGTTTTAATATGGACGGTTATTATAGCACTCCCGGCACCCAGCTGTCCAGTACTATACTGCCTGTTAGGGCTTACATGTCACTTGTTCTTTTTGAACAATTCAAACGGAGAAATTCGTCGGTTTGTCATTGCGCGCAGCAAAGCAGCGGCCATGGGTTGCTATACATCAACAGTGCTTGCTACTCACTAAACTTTGACAACGATATACTAAGAGGACGGACGGACGGACGGGCGGACATAAGGCAGATGACATATGAACTGATGTTGCTGCGACGACAACGTCGACAGATGTCCAGCCGTGGATTAACGATAATCCGCTCGTGTGTCAACTGACTAACGCTGTCATCACGCCGCTGTCGCACGCAACAGAATTTACTGCCGCAGTTCCTCCGAGATGCAGTAGATTTCAAGCTGGTGAGATTGCCACAGTTTGTGTACAGTAGGCTTTCCAGTGATTTGACACTGTTAGCAGGGCCGTATTTTAACCCGACCCGACCCTCTTCGGTAAAAATGTGGGGCCTTGCATAAGTTTTTTTCGACATTTATGTACAACAACTTACTACGAATTTACCGTTACAACTGTGTGCAGTTTTGCTGCTGTAAGTTGATTTGAGATACAGATTTCTGAACTCTAAAAGTCTGATATAGGCCAGCAAAATGTGGTGCTGCACGTGACCACGTAAACTTTTGAATGTCGCAACTCGCCATAAAGAAATCCCATGGGCCAGAAAATGTCACGGTGCTGTCCCACATTTTCTGACCCGTGGGGCCCATTTTTATGAAGCCCCTGTTCGGCCGAAAACACTGAACAGTGAACATTCCTCCCTAAATCCGCCTGTGACTGTTGGTTGGCTGACAGAAAAGACTCATGTGATAAAAACCATGCGAAATCGTTCCCCTACAGGAAGAAAGCAGAAGTTTTCGAAATGTCGGCATATATAAAAATTCTAATTTGAAAAAATTATGTATTTTATCATTTATCCAATAGATATGCTTGTCATAAAAAGCCGATTGAATTGTAAAGATTTTTTTTGATTACGGACTTTTACGCTTTTTGTCGCACCGTTGGCAGTACTATTTGAATTCTATTAAAATTATTTCCTTTTTATACTTCCGTATCTTTCATGCAGGAAAGACTACTTTTCCCTATTCTTCACGCCGGGAAGTGCGCTAGGCCACGCTTCCTAAGAAACCTATAAAAGAAAGCTTGCGATGGCCTCTGAGCATATTGGTAGCAGACCTCGACAAGGTCAGTATGTCACTAACCTTGCTATGGGCCTAGGCCGGGGGTTGGCTGAGCATGTCCGGGCAGGTTTAACTGCAGTAATTGTTCCCGCGTTCTTTTGGCCATACCGCCAGCGGTGTTTTGTTTAGTTTTTGATTTGGAATATAACACTGGTTTAATTTGCAGCTTTTCTTCTTATGTTTTAACGTTGGTGCCGATTATAATTTTATTATTATTTCACTCTATTGTGTTTTGTTGTTTCTTAAATAAAATAAATAAATCAATAAAACAGTTCAGTCGCACAAACAATAGCATAGAAGCCGACACAAATGGCCACGGGTTATTCGTCCATCCTGCCGCAGCCGAGTCATGGAGGACGCGACGACGATGCAGGGTGTTCGACGCATAGTCCACCCGGCCCAAGAACCCTGAGAAGACGAGAACTTCATGTTTCACTGCAGCATGCCGACCATGACACGGAGGACGGTGATCAGTCGGAGAGTCAAGCATCAGTGCATCAACACGGAGGAGATCAAGGCGCAGAAGAGGCTGGTGTTGACTTGGAGCGAGGACCGGCTGCCGTCACGTGGCACCTCCGCCAAGGCAATGTTGTTCGCTAGGTGGCAGCACAATCTTCGGTTTTGCAGCGGTTTCCCTTATGCCCCATTGAAAGCAATGGTAACGAAAATTTCAAAGTGATCCAGAATCCAGGATTCCTTCCTTATCACCCCCAAAATTGAACAACTGGTAGCTTGTGCCATTCCCGACATAACCTCAAAATTTTAGAAAGATCCGTTCATAACTTTTTGAGTTATTTTGCTAACAGACAGACAGACAAACAAACAAAGTCTGGCAAAAACATTACCTCCTTGGCGGAGGTAATTAACTCCTAAAAAACTGAAATGTAGGGAGGCTATTAAAAAGACGACAAATCTGGTAGTAGTAGTAGTAACTAATAGTAGCAGTAGTAGTTCTGTTATAGCCTGCGGGCACACAATAGACTCTTTTAATTTTCGTAATCAAAATCACATTAATAAATGAGACGTTTAAGGCGTCGAGTGGGCGTAAAAATTAATCGAAAAGAAAATGTCCTGTACTAAGTCGTTGGGTTTTGAGTTTCTAGCAGGGGCTGAGTTCCGGCCGAAAACGAATTTGGCATACCGGTATTTGCAGCATCTCAAAACACTACTGAATAAAACGAAAATCCGATATGGCCATATTATGATCATTATTATCCGAAAATTTCAGATAATCTCCGGTTATTAAATCATTGTATCAGCTGCGTATACCTGACTATTTGTGAAAACACAGAATTAAAAATATTAAACTTGTAATTGAAAGATTTGGCTCCCCTTCAGCGCCCCTTTAGCACGACTGCTGGCCCGTGTTCTGGCTGAGAAGAGGTCAACATTTTATTAGGTTAATTAGCCGACACTATAGGCTACACACGTGACCCAGCGATGACCTACTTTCGTCGTCAAGACAACCAGGTGAGATATGACGTCGATATTGTTCCGGGATGCCGAACGGATGTTCGAGCAAGTTGATTGGCTGCGAGCCGTCGAGGCGCAGTGACGTCACGCAGCCTCTGAAGCCGTCACGTGACCTCACGTCGCCCGGAAGTGTGTTGTAGGCATGCGCAGGCACGCCGCCGACATATAGGTCATCGCCGGTGTCGAAGTAGAGCGATCTGCGTGACGTCAGAGGGGGTACAGGTAAATCATCCGTCGACGAAAAACCGTCGTCCACCTGTAATTCACATTATTATTGTTTCACATTATTATTATCATCATACGTTGTTTTTTTCTGTTTTTTACCCTAGGTTGTAAAGGTTATCGGGGGATGAAAAAGCAAAAGTTAAAAGCAAAGCTGTAATGTCTATTGGTCTGGCAAATGCATGAAAAATAATCGTGCAAAAGCACTGAGTTGAAGCGCTAAGCAGAAATCCGCTAGAATAAAAACTTAGCCTCTCTATCGTCACCGGAAAGGTTACTGATTCTTTGGCCCAAATTAGTAATACAGTCCAGTGTTGAAACATTGAGGCGCCCAAGATTTTCCACGTATTATAGGCCTACTTATCATTATTATTACCTGCACCGACAAAAAGACTACTTATATACCTGCAGTGTGTACGATTACAACTACTATTTAAAAAGTTTCATCTTACTTTTTACGATTGCCTGCTTACTTATTTCTTTGATACTATATAAGCTGACTATTTTTTTAGACTTTTTACGCGTAACTCGTACTCGTGACTCTGCTAATTTGACAGACATTGTATATGCATTTATTATAATTATGATTTCTTAATTATTATCCAACGTAAGATTAACTCGTCTTCTTGTGTCATACCGAATATCGAAAGTACTAACGCGCGATATAGAACTTCGAGTAAAACTAATTACAACAGGACAGGTACATGTAAACCAGTATAGATTTGCATTTCCAGTATCAATGCCACAGTACTACCTGTCTCTGATTATTATCTGTCCCATTGCTATAGCATAGCATGGGACAGATTATAAAATCACTTGCGTCTGTCTGTCACTCTGTCAGTCTGTCTGTAAACACTCCTACGGCCGCAATTTTGATTCGATTTTGATAAAAATTTTGCACAGTGATTCAGAGAACACAAAGTAAGATCGAGTTTGTTTGGGGTAAAAATCTGACAATTCCTTCTTCTATAAAATTTTTTAAAATTTGCATTACGGCCTATGAGGACTTTAAAGCGGTATAACTCGGTCCCAGTAAAGATAATTGCACACTGTGTTTACCTACCCCCTATTTTCGGGGTTGGGCAATCTAACGGTGTTATTTAAATTTATCCCCTGTCGACCACTGTTGCCATAGCAACTATTCAAAAGTTGCAAAATTTTGTATTACAGCCAATAGAGATTTCAAAGCGGAATAACTCGGTCTACGTAAAAGATAATTGCGCGGTGTTTGCACCTACCTTTTTATTTTCAGACCTGGGCTATTCGACGGTGTCATTTAAATTTTTTCCTTGCCGATCCCCGTTGCCATGGCAACGAATTTCGGGACAAAATTGACTATAACTCGGCTCCCGCAAAAGTTAGTTGTACACTGTTTTCACCTACCCCTATTTTTGGGCCCGGGCTATGCGGGCTATAAAATTCTCCTCTAAAGACCCCTGTTGTCATGGCAACCAATCGTTTTTATTCAAAGACAAAATTGGCTGCACGCTCACAAGATCGTCAAACACTGAAACGCAGCTGCTATAGGCTATATAGTGTGGCAATGGGACAGACACCTCGTTCCACAGAACATATTTCTAGTAAAATAAAAAAAATCCGGATTACGAAAGTAATAATCTTTCATAAACTTGCATACAGTAAGCTTGTTTCGCTATGGCGGTTGCAATCTGCAAATTATATTCCGTTTTTTCTACTTTTTCCAAATAGCCTTTACATTTTCTACTACATTTTCTTTCGTTCTTCCCTCCGGAAAAAATAGTCAGCTTATACAATCAACAAACTAAAAACTATATACTCGTATTCACTATACTGACAGGGCTTACACCTCCGCTGAAAATTGTTTTATTCATAAATGTCCTTAGGAATTGCCGTGGTAAATAGAGAATCGTTCAAGACTGTAAAAACTTTTTGCGTTTGGAACATTAACGAATTAAGGTCGTTCGTTAATTAATTTCGTATTATAGACGTACATCTGTATGGTGGTCAACGTGTGTTGCGATTAAACATGTATAAACGAAAACCGTAAAACGAGAAAAATCAGGACTCTGAATGCAAGACAGTGACTGGACCAAGGCTACACCGCCCGGCTTGATGTCCACTCGATGAATATGTGATGACCAGACATACCAGCAACGTGTGCTTACAAGTGTGGAATGCAGAGAGAGAGATGTCATTAAAATTTCACGACCTCGCTTGCAGCGCTGCGCGCTTGTAATTTTGCACGAAACGCGATGTAAATAATTATCACATGTATCATGAGCCCACCCCCACACCATTGCAACACACGCACGCAAACCTTCACGCTTAACTTAGGCCTACAGGCTATTCACCAGCCGGCCGTCGCCAGTTTATTCCTGCTGTGTTTTGTCTTGCAGTTATGATTTTAATGATAAAAGCTAGTCAATAACCGGGGGAAAAATTTAAAAAAGGCAAACGGTTAGAGAGTTGAAAAAACTCATCTCAGGGTTACGGAGCTTCACCTGCCATATGAAATCGTGTGACCTGCCACTCGATACAAGTGAACGCGCCCCATCTTAATCGCAGCTATAGATTCGATTTACGTATACGTACCTTGAAGGGATAGAAGGCTGAGCGATTGGGTACATATACCTAAATGGTTTACCTGTCCGCAAGCAGTCACTCATCCACGTACTAACCGGGCCCAGCGTAGAGCAACTTTGCTCACCGATACGAATGTGTTAACTACTGTACGCTTTACATCAAGTCAGCATGCGTCCACTTAGCGTAAAAAGTAACAACATATTACGCAAAGCGAGCCGATCCTTTAGCCAGATCGAATCTAATACCCCGTTTACATGATCAAGCAAATATCGAGCAATCATCGAGCAAACATCTAGCAAATGCATTCAAAATACACGTGCACGACGTGTGCTCTAATTGCTCGATATTTGCTCAACATTTGGTCCACGTTTGCTTGATGTTTGGTGATCTTTGCTTCGTGTAGGCTATGCTTTATGTATGCTTGATATTTGCTCGATGTTTGTTCGATGTTTGCTTAATGATTGCTTTATCGTGTAAACGGGGTATAAGTCACGACTATTATAATATTACGCATGACTATCGTCAGTTGCAGCTGTAACTGACACAAAAAGTAACTAAAAATCGGAAACGTGAAAGTAAATGAAAATGTTTATTCATCATAAACGACAGAATAAAAAAAAACCATGGACAAAATATAAACGGTTAAAAATTGAAATAGTAGAAGAGAATGCAGTGTGGATGGCTGACCGTGAGTGTATGTCGGTCGACAGTTGGTCGCGAGACGTAAACTGTATGCCAGAGTCCGTCGTTGACCAGTCTCTGACCAGCGTCCGGCAGAACACGTGACCCATCGCCGAGGTCAAACGAGTACTGGACACGCCCTCCCACAAGCTCCACCGCCATGAAGTCGTGGCCCGGAACTCCGCTGACGTCACCGTTGTACAAAATCAGGCCGTCCGGTTGGACGGTCCTCAGCTGTGCATGACGTCACACATCAGCCGACCAGTCAACAACAAAACTCCGGCAATACTATCCTCTTGGGAAATACAGCAATATTAGCAGCCAAGAAGAACCAACCTAATCTCTGAATCATGATCTTGGTCTTGGTCTTACACTCATATGTGGCAATAATTTAGCTGATCTCCGCGTTTACATCATCGATGGCAACTTAGTTCACATAGTGAATAAGCCTATGTGGCTAGTATGTCACTGTAGAAGTACTCGCAAAGCATTCGGTAGGGCCATAAGCGCTAAAGTATGCAGGGATTCTATTTGCAAATGCTATTTTACTATCTGGTGTTCATTTAGTTTAAAAGCTATAATATGCATGTCAGCCTGAAAGTCTGCATACACAGCTACTACATAATACTGTTAACATTTACAACGTAGGCGGCCATGGTTCGATTTACCCGGAGGTTCGAAAGGTTTAACCCCCACTGGATGAGTACTGACTGTGTAATGGCAAAGTTTACCATTACACAGTCAGCAAAGTTCTTCTGACATTGTGTAATGGTGATGTTTAAATTTGTAAATTGTGATTTGTGCTGTTTTATATCTACAACCACGATGTCACCCTTACACTGTATAAAAACTGAACAATTTTTTTACATATACTGCATATAGCTGTCTATCTAAAACCCATCGCGGAAGCCGGTGACCCCCTTACTACTTTTATGACAAATCGAACACTGGATAGGCCTATGCACAACTGAAAAAAATCGTTTAGCTTACAGTCTTTAAGCATGCGCCATCTTTAGGAAAAAGATAAACTCATCGATTGCATAAAGACTAAATGCTCTGAAATTACTTTAATTTTCTGCCCCCAAAAAATCAAAAACGCACACGCTACAAAACTGCGCGCGCCTATGCCGGGCGTCACGCGCAGTGCGGGATCATAACGGGTTTTACGCGGCCCCGAAAATACAGATTATGAACAAAGATGGCCGCCATCGGCTGCTAGATATTCTTTGCGCCATCACGTGTCTCGGATTTGACGCGCTAGCTTCTGCAGCCGTTTCCGATCTCGCGGCGGGCAGGTCTCCCGAGACGAGATCTCGCGCTGATTGATCGGCTCGGAGATTAATAATGTCGTCACGCGATGACTACTTAGTTAATCCGTCTAACGGAGCGATGGACGGCGCACCGATGCACCGGGCAATCGACCGACCGACCGACCGACCACACAAGAACTGAAGTTCGACTTCCTCGCTACAAATCATCAGCTGCTGTGCCTGCGCAGTGCTTAGCGTTCATCATCGCCCGGCCCCCATCACCCATAAGCGAGAGAGAGATACGTATGAGTATCAAAATAGTGGGGAAAAGTGCTATTCAATGCACGACGACCACTGCCTAGAATACGACATATACCATTAAAGAACAAAACTATCAGGAGCGTTACTGCAATGCAGTGGTTATTTTCAACGTAAAATTCGTTCTATATATTTGTTCCTGACAGGAATCGGCTGACTGAAACCGGCGATAGTGGTAAAAATCGTCCGATAGTGGCTAAAAATCACCGCCCTTTTTGGTCATCGTCATAACAGTTACAGCTAAAACACTAGACAAATCATGACATACTCGTTTGTATAAAATACATGTAGATTCATCAACTAATTAATTATTGTTATCATTACCATGAATGCGACGCAGAAAGTTGAGTAGAGACGGAATGTGGTGATGAGGTAAGACGCAGGTGACGTAAAGGTGATCGGATACATCAACTCTGTGCCGACGTCACACGGTAGCTGCTGGGAATTCCCCGCGTCATCAAACAGCCGGCTGCCGTCCATTGTCATCGGGTATTTCACGACGGACGATCTGTGAGAATTTCCCAGCTGATGACGTCAGCGGTGACGCAATCGTTCAGACCCGATCGTCATGCACGCTGTACAAAATGTCACCAAAACGGATAAATTACACTAAGTTGCAAAACGCACACCGCTCTGAAGTGATTTTATTGATGTATGAGAATATTATAGGGCGCATACGAATCCACAGTGTGCAAATATATCGTTGTCAAAAAGCAGAAATCATTTTCAGCGAGTCTCAAAAAATTACAACCGGCTGAGCTAAAAAAAATACGCAACAACGCAACAAGATACATTGTTGTTCAGTAACGACTGTGCGCGATTGTCTGTGCAGAAAATCTCGTGACGGTATTGTGCCGTTTTAGTCGAGCATTTAATTAATTAAGTTTTTATATCATGTATTCGGTAAATAAAGTTGTTTAAGTCAACTGTCCACTTCGTGCAACATAACTCCACATGGCTGGCTGTTCTGGGATGTACAATAGCCGGCCGGGCGGCTACTAATTACTGTATTTTTGTGCTGCCGCTGCGGCGGCTGCATTGAGACCAAACGTCATTCATCTCACTGTCACACTGTCACGCACTGATGACGCTACACTGACGCAGTTACATCCGGTCTATAGATATCAATAAATTGAATTCCGTGGCGCCATACGGTGTAAAATACAGCCGGATATTGCTGGCGACTTTAGGGGACAGTGCTGTCATAGCTCGGAAGCCGGAGATGGGAACAATTTCTCCCTAAGTGTAAGCAAACCTGTCGGAAAAAAATTTCTTACCGCAAGTTGTCGGAAAGTGTTTTGCAAAAGTACAAAATCTTCGGTTATCTTATATTTTGGCGAAATTCGGGGAAGGGCGGCAAAGTTAAAATTTTGAGCATGCATACTGTCTTTTGTCAGAAGTTAAATTTGCTAAGAAAGTTACTGCCATGGGGCTACATTACAAACTACAATGCCGCTAGCCTGCAGTTTGCATGTAGGTTACATCGGCCAAATGTTTTCTTTCTTCATGCTGCAATGTTTTGAAATATCATTTTTCGCGTAACCACGGTTACTTAAAGTGGCAAATAACACAGAACGCCGAAACTAAAAGAAAAAAAACTATTGCCAATATTTTCCATCACACTGTCCTTTTTTGAAAGAGCTAAGTGCAACTTAAAATCATAGATACATTTTTTGGCATTATAGGCGTTGCCAGAAATTGGAGTTGGTAAAGAGCTTTTGAATCCTGAAGGACTGAAAATCGCGGCTGCTGACCGAGAGCGAGAGTAGAGTTTTTGGGAATGTGCAGCGAGCCCCCTCCCACCAGCTAGGGGGTTCGCAGTTTAAATCTCAGTTGGCTTGTTTAGCAACAAACAGCTAGTCTAGTGCCGCCACCGCAAGGACGCATTTGACAAACATTGAAATAGTTGACATCGACAACTGAGTCTGCTGTGTGCGGCATAATGCAGAAAATTATTCGTTGTCAATGAAACAAACGAACTATACACGTGTTACAGTAGTTCGACGCACACTGACTGGCTGGCTGGCTAGACGGTGGAGCGGAAACAATCAGTGATTGTGCTACACGCACGACTAATTTCCCTAATTAACCGAAATCGACTTGTGCCCTAACAAACGAAACGATCTGACGTAATGGGGTGCCGAGTCTATACTGCTACACTTTTGTGTACATCAAACGCACGAAAAACAACTTCATTTTGAAACTGAGTATTATTTTATTTTATTTTATTTGCACTGTAATTGTAGCGACGTACAATAATGAAAGATATTTAGCGGAAATGAACTCAGCTGTAGGCACTTAACGTAAATAAACTAATATACATGTATGTCTGTGGAGGATAACAGGAAAGATTATCAGAATTGCCATTACCATTAAATATGCAGAATTAAAATTGGCAGTTCTTACAATTTTAGGTTTAAGTCTTTTTTGTGTTTCGTGTGTTTCGTAAAGATCAAACTTCCTGTAAAGGTTAAAATTTTGTTCTGTTATTATGTGTATGTGCAATTTTGCCGAGAAAGGTTGTCCCCGAAATGACCTATAGTGTGTCGGGCGGGACGATAAACCTATATACTCACTCACAATTATACATTTCTGTACGACAATAAACGTAATGATCCTAGAAAATAACGTAAAGTCTAAAAACACACCGAAAACACTTGAGCATTCCACACCCCACAGTAACTACAAACTAGAACATGTGTCACGCATAAAACCGGCACAGGTTAAGAAATCGTATACCAAACAAGATAATGTTCATACGAACACGGAGTCTGTCCAATGCATTTCGATAGTTTACAGTATATATCTATAAATATAATCAGCTAGCTGTTTAGATTAATAGAAAAAAAACAAAATGTATGATCCTAATTGTACAGCAGCAATGTTATTGAAATAGAACTGGCGTCGTGTGTTGGTTACATCGGTTACATTTTCGCTAATATTAGGGCCTATAACTAAAAAAAGGAAGAGGAAAGGGAAATGGAAAGGAAAAAGAAGAAGAGAGGGCAAGGGAAAGAGA
>Ga0209367_1006934_pt1 | contig 15643 bp, 10 predicted proteins | sample WorMetLIZISLAND2_FD_187412 | JGI IMG/M metagenome (GOLD analysis project Ga0209367, IMG submission 187412) | Marine gutless worms symbiont microbial communities from Max Planck institute for Marine Microbiology, Germany - Olavius geniculatus... ... | reverse complement strand
CAACCTAGAGGCGCGTCAAGTGCCAAAGTTTCGTCAGGCTACACTTCTTAACTCCGAAGTTATAAGCGCTCCTTTATTGCATTTTAAGCCAATTTTTGACTCCCCTTTGAAAAAAGTTGTAAGGGGGGCCCCCGCCCCCGGTGGGGGGTGCACTAGTTAGACTTGGTCATTCTCTAGCGCGTGTAAAAATTTGGAAGCGCAGCACCCCCTAGGGGCCGAAATATGGTCTTCTGAAAAATGCGACTTAGGGTAGGTCAAAATGAGCGCTTATAACTTTGTTCGTAGTGGACGGAATTTCACAAATTTTTTTTGTTCAACGCCGAAAGGATCGTACTTGTCAACGCCGTTTAGATTTTGTCACTATCTTCATCGGTTTCAAAGATATTCGGGGTCAAACTCAAAAGTTGTCGTAAAACGTACTAAATTTTGGACGTTTTTTGTTCTCCCAAATTTTAAGAAGGGTGGTGCCCCCAAATTTCGTACTTGCGTTAATACCCCAACCTAACGGTGCGTCAAGTGTCAAAGTTTTGTCGGGCTACACCCCCTAACTCCGAAGTTATAAGCGCTCATTTATTGCAATTTAAGCCAATTTTTGACCCCCCTTTGAAAAAAGTTGTAAAGGGGGCCCCCGTCCTTGGTGGGGGGTGCGCTAGTAAGACTTGGTGATTCTCTAGCACGTGTAAAAATTTGGGGGCGCAGCACCCCCTACGGGCTGAAATATGTTCTTCCGAAAAATGCGCTTTCGGTGGGTACAAACTCACATCTAGATCTCCAAGGTTACTGGACCGATCTTCACCGGACTTGTTTCGCCTAACGCGGGAGGAATCACTGTCGAATGAGTAACTCACTGATTTTGAATATCTTCATCCGTTCCGGAGATATTCGCCGCCAAACTTTGAAGTCGACCGAAATCGGGCCAAATTTTGCATGTTTTTGGCCCATAAAAATTTTTTGGGGAGGCTCCCCCAAAATTTTGGACCTGGATTATAAAATTGAACACAGCATCGAGCATCGTGCAAAATTTCGCGCCGATCGGCTGACGGAGCTCGGAGATTACGCGGCGAAAAAAAAGAAGAAAAAAACACAGCAAAACAGAAGTCCTTCCAAAAATTATCGTTTTCGGGCGGACTAATAAAATCAATTTAAGTGGACAAACGTGCATATTCTGTTTGTGAACATCTCAAAGTCTAAGACCTACGTTCAGTTGAATGTTCAGCGTTCAGCTTTAGGTTTTGCTCTGTGAATTTGTTTAACAGCAAAAGTCTCGGTCAAAAAGTGAAGTCATTTAGTCATTATTGTGTTATGTTGACTGCTGATGTAGGAGGAGGGGGAAGAAGTTGAAGAAGGTGAAGCTAATGATGATGATGATGATGATGTGGATGCAGAAAAGTCCACTGATGGAGAGATTGATGTCAGTGCTGTTTTTGTTTTGACTATTTTAAATATCTGGTTTTTCTTTGTTTTTATCTTCGCTGATGGAAAGCAGTTATATTCTACCCCATTATGTCCGTTATGCACATGATGTATTCTGATGAAACTCATTACACAGCTGTATATATAAACTATGAAGTTAATTTGACAAATTTTTAGTACTGTTGCAATTTAGTTATAAGGCCAAGAATGAAAGGTGTGGACTGGTGGAGGTTTGAACTTTTTGAGTTAAAAATGTCAAGGACAGTTTTTGTTATCGGGAGTATCTGGAGAAGTATCATATGTTTTTGTTATTCACTTGGAGAAATGTACTGTTATGACATTTGTCATTTCTTGTCATTGCCATTCCTGTTGCAATGCATGGCTGGGGAAGTGTCATTTGACGGTTAGTTTATATAGTTTATGTTGTGTTCATTTTGTGCTGTAATGTGTGTCTAATAAGTTCTGAATACTGGCATTTGTCAGTAATTGATAGTGTTGTTAGGATATGATTATTCCGATTTCGATTTGATTTTGGCTAAAGATTGCGATTTCAAATCGATTTGATTATGGGCATCAGTTAAAAGGTCTTCTGTAGAACCTACGACGATCGACTATGCTTTGTTTTATCAGATTGTGAAACTATGTATGTTTGTAATTAAAGCGATTTTAGGTTGTAAACATGATGTAAGTAACAAAAACAGAAACCTGGATGTGCACAACTCAAGTTCAGATGTGATACGTCTTTGTGTGACAGTCGCTTACCGATGTAGGCCTGTTCCTTTGACTCGTTTCAACCTATGTAATTAACCGATTTTGAGTAAAAAGAAATACATTTTTAAGCTAATGAATAATGTATTATGTGAGGCTGACTGCAACTCACATCCACAGTTTTTATGCAGATTACAACCATGCCGGACGTTTAACTACTGTATAGGCCGCTCACAGATTTGTCTACACCTAACATAATACACTGAAGTCCTTGTTTGACTTTGAACTTTGATAGGAGCAGCGCCGTTTTACCAACAGTAGGAGGCAGTATCAAAGGTCAGCATGTCAATGTGCCGGCATGGCGCATGGAGTTATTGCAGTGGGTCCGATTGCACATGAGATCTAAGATGAAAGCTGCCCGCATTCATTGATCTCTGCTTACTGTGTATGTCGTGTCGACATGGATGTACTAAGCCCCTACTGCAAGCAAGCTTGCTCTGTATACATGTCCCGAGGCAGTGTCACGGTGTGCGCCACCTACCATACAGCGCAACAGAGATGGTCGCGTGCAGCATTAATTAGTCAGATGCGTCCAAAGCGAAATAACGCGTAGCCATTGTTAGCAGCAAATATGGTTTATTGTACTTTTCTTCTCTATAAGCCTATACAGAGAGCATTCACTTCATAGCAGCAGGTGTCAACAATAGGCCACTGATGTTGTGTTCGTTGGCAACGTGTGAATGTAAACTGAAGCAACCACAACCACGCCCCTCCTGCTGTCGCACTGCCGAGCAGCTGTCTTGCCATCGGATAAAAGGCAATTATCCATTAGCGAGTGCTGCAGGAATGGCGCGGTTTACATTCACACGGCACCGGCTGCACTGTGTGATTGTACGGCAGCATGAATGAGCAAAATGCTACTATGGACAAAATCGTTTCGGTGGTGCACGGAAATCGCGATTTCGTTCCGATTCAATTTCGAGCAAAAATCGCGATTTTCGATTTCGAATCGAATATCGTAGCAACACTAGTAATTGATCATTGCATCTGCTGTTTTTCAATCTTTCAGCCATTCATTGCTGCATACTAATGAATATTCTGGTATGTGATGTTTGACGATGCAGGATGATGACTGTGAGGATGGTGAGATCAAAGATCCAGGCGGCAAGAAACCGTTTGTTCGACCGATTTGTCGGTTCTTCATGCGTGGTAATTGCACGTGGGGCATGGGCTGTCGCTTCCTTCATCCTGGAATCAATGACAAAGGTCTCTTGTTTGTATTTTTTTAGTCTTAAATCTTAATGTACGTACATTTTAGCTTTATTCTGTAGGAGGGTTATCTGACCTGTAAAAGGTTGCAGTTCATCATTTGTTTAACAGAAAATACTTTCTGGGACCAGTCTTATCTTGGTGTGACTCTAGAAAAGTTGTCTGGATAGAAAATAGTTCTGAAAATAATAAATAAATAAATTGCTGTTATACATAACCTGCGTGCGCTAGCGCACAATCAATGCAAATGGCACAGTGCTGAAAAACGCCATGCTGTACGTGAAGACGCATCAGCAGATGAAAACTGTGTATGTGTGAACAAACGATCCATACTAATGAAAAGTTAAAGTTTCTGACAACAAATACTTCGCAGAAAACCCAGGTATATATCTGTTCGTGCATCTGTACGCAGCACAATGTGCTGGCGTGTTTCGTTTTTGCTATATTGAAATAATTCAGCTGAGAGGTGCAGACTGCGCCGGCTGAGTGAGTTTCCCCTACAATCGCTACCGGGTGTTGATATGCTCACAAAAATATTAGAACTGTGCCGTTTGGCAGGTCATGCTGATAAAATAACATAAAATATGACATACAGTTTTTCCAACAGGCTTCTTAAATGTACAGCTTGAATGCTGTGTCATTCTGTTGAGAGACAAAAACATTGATGTGCTCTTTGCAGTTGCATTATTCTACTTTTAAACATAGCTCTATATTTGGGTTTTGTTGATATTTTTACATTTGCTGTACTTTTCTGGACATATACACAGTTTACGTTTGTTTGCTTAGTTCACATGAAAATTACCTATGAATCTGCAATCTGCAAACTTTCATATATTTATTCAGTGTAGTTAGTATCTAGCTTTTGTCATTGAAACTGAAGTTGGTGTAAAAAACTTGTTTTCATGTCTAAGTGTAGACAAGGAATGTCTCTAAGGTTTTGAATGGCATAAAACCATCGTGAGAGCTATTTCTAAATAATAATTGACAGTTATGACTGCCAATAACATTTTAACGGCACAACATTTGGTGGCAAAATTTTGCATGGAGACCCGTGTCGTATGAGGCTGGGACATGTACTAGGTCAGATGTCGCAATGAACTTGCAGTATACATCGTACCATACCACAGACATCAATTTAGCGCTCTAATAGTCAATTCCAACACCGTTAAAACGTTATTCTGTCAAATATATCAACATTTTGCTTCTAAAGGATTGCAACGAACCATGAGTGTGCAGTTTGTTTACAAACTTTTGAGATGCGGTAATGCCATAGATAAGATATACCATAGATAATGGACTCAGCAATAACTCTGAAGCTGCAAAAGTTCCACTCCCATCTCCACATATGCACGATAAATATTTAATACATTTCGAATAACAAGCGTTTTTAATTTGGTTTGCGCAATAAAAAGTCGTAAGGTTACAGCTACATGATCTAAAAGTTCATAATATGCATTTTAGAAAAAAAATAACGTACCGCGGGTCGCAAAAACAATCTGGTTCGCTAGCAGACGATAATGACGTTCGTGGCGTAAACTGCGTTTTTTGATGGCATATTCAACACTAACGCGTTAGGCATATCTGCTGACGGCACGGCAGACAAAAAAATCTAAAGAGTTTTGTTTTGTTGTATTGAGGCAACATACTACAAAATCTGCTTTTCGTGCTCCGGCTTGGACGTATTTATAATATACTTATAATGAACTAACACTTAATAATGAACTGTGTTAGGCATCAAAAACGCAACTATAGGTAGTGGATCATATCACTTGAAATATGCACGATGAATATTTAATGAAACTGGCTTCAACTTGTTGCGTTAGGCGAATGGTGAGTAAACAGTCTACTTATTTATTTGGTCTGTGGGTAATGCAGTCTACTGAATGCTAGAAACACAACAGACAGTATTTGGACACAGGCTGTTATTCGTATCGAACTACATTTTTGCAAACAAAGAAACGCCTGGCACTAAATGGCTGAAATTTTGCATTTCCGAGTTTAAGGCCCATAGCTAATTATTTGTGTAAAAAGTTTCTTTCTATGCCCTTCCTGTTAGCCACAGTGCATTCGTTACAGGCAGACGACGGACGGACGAACAACAACTATGGCAAGAGCGTCACGTCACTGCTGCGCATAGCTGTGACGCTAAAAATTTCACTTTTTTTCCTAAAATTTTGAAGTCACGCCCTTTAGGCCGCGGCAGAGCTGCACAGCAGGCTACCACAACACTGCGAGCTATCTTGCCCGCTTGTTTCTAAATATGATGCAGATTACGGAATACATTTCATTGTGCTGTCTATGTATGCACTGCAGGTAACTATACAATGCTGGATCAGCCTCCTCTGCCACCGTTCATGCCTCCGATCTACCCAGCAATGTATCCACCTCCACCGCCAATGATTGGACCAGGTGGCCGGCCAATGGCTCCACCAGTTCCATGGATGCATGATGTATGTGTTCTGCTCAACTGTTCTGTTTAACCTGTCATTCTTGTGTTCTAGCACCGTTGCTTGGGCATCAGAAAGGGTATCCGGTCCATGGAGCCTAACCTTTTGATTCAAAGCTGCTTAGTTAAACTGAAAATCAAGGCGGAATTGGCTAACATGAGCTTACAGCCTTGCATCGTAAATGGTTTTTAAAATTTTGCTCGTGTACATTTTATGTGCTTTGTTATACTTAATATTTTATCTTTGTGTTTGTGTATACTAACGATTTCTATTGATGCCATTTAATGGATAGTAGTTGGTCTCTGTGTAAAGTCTGTAACATGGAAACTTGATTGATTCTGTGTCTGATTTTAGGCTTTTTTGGCCCATTATAAACCCTGTGCGATGCACGTTATAGAAATTAGCCTTTTTTTGTGATAAGTTTTACCAGGCCAAGTGTAATATGTCATAATTGTGATTATGTAAAGTGATTGGTATTTTAATATGTTGAATTTGATTTTTTTCATTTCTAGGGTATGGCACGCCGCATGCCAAGAGCACCAGTTGATGTGAGTTTATAATTTTATAATACACATATATTTATTCTTTAATTTCTGATATTTATGATTGTTCAATTTTAACTGTCTTACTACAGCTGTACGCAAAATTGTACTTTAGGAGTGTTATTGTTATGTAGCTGACTTTGTGAAGTTGGTTGTAAAACACATTTACACAGTGTCCAAAAATGCCCCACATTTTATTGTCTATAGCTGTCCCAGATATTAGTCGTAAGCTACTGATTTTCACATTTTTTTCACTACCAGACTCTCTAAGCAAAAGGCAAATGAAGTGGTTATGAACCTATTAGCGCATGACTTATTTTGTGATGTAGGGACAAAGTAGGTGACCTTGATTTTGGACACTATGCAGTAGTGTGTCAAATATGTCACCACACTGTAACTGTGTCACTAAACTATGTCGTGTAATATAAATATAAGAAAAACTGTCAATAATAGGCACTTTTGGGCAGTGATACTGCAATACTGCCATTTTCAGTGTGGTCATAGATGATATTTACGATATATGATGATATGATAGATTTTTATTTCATCGATCTTATGGCGTGTGACTGTTTTGAACTCTCTGTGTTTTTGTCTTAGTGTTTTATTTTTTTGGTTTTTATTTTTTATTGTTTCTATGTGTTTTTATTGTGTTGTAACGTGTTCTTGAAGTGCAGTTTGCACTTACACTATGCTAATCAGTTCGTAGTGATGATGATGATGATACCAACTAACATGTCACATCATCTGGTGTAGATGGGTCCTCCAGTGATGGAGACCCCCGAGCCTGCTACGGCAGCTGCAGCCTCATCTACGGAGCCAGCAACTGAGTCTGCATGGGAGCGTGGCCTTCGCCATGCCAAGCAGGTATTAATTTATGAACTCGCTGAACTGCTGTGTGTAGCTGGCATCTGTGTGTGTGTGTTTCAGAGGATGTTTTGTACAAAAGAATTGTGCATTTTTCTCACGCAGACTGGTGGTTGGTTATGTATCGAGATGGTTTTCTGTTCCGCATCATCGCCCCCTGCCCTCCAATAGACAGCATTATGAGATTGATGACTGTCTGGAGCATAACAGGGAAGATTATTAGAACTGCCATTATCATTAAATATGCACAGTCATAATCAGCAGTTTTTACAATTTTAGGTTTAGGTATTTTTTTTGTGTTTTGCATTTCATAAAGGTTAAACTTTCCGTACATTTTAAACTTTTTGTTTAGTTATTATGTGTATGTGCAGTTTTGCCTGCAAAGGCCATCCCCAAAGTGACCTATATTGTGTCGGGCGGGACGTTAAACCCTACTCACTTACTCACTGTCCCACATCATAGTACGTGTAGTAAATGAGCTTGGCATGCGGCATTTACGTTGATTCATATACAACATGTTAACCACTTCATCATGCCTCTACTACTGTACACTGTGTCTTAAAAACCGTGCCAGTGTTATTTTTTGAATAACTCTGTGAAACATTGGCCAATTTTAATAATTTTTGGCCAGCAATGCTACGAAGAAGCTTGACGTGTATTATTTTCGTTTTGCCCATCTCACCTCAATCCTGTTGCTGCACTACCTTGTTAAATGCAGAAGTCGAAGTTTGGCCGTTTATCGCAATGTAGCAATATGGATGTACTGTACTGGCATAGGCGTAGGGTGGGGTGCAGACTGCAGAGAGTGCATGTGCATTTTTCGGAACCCAAGAAATTTGCAAATTTGTGCAGTAAAACTAACAATTCAAGGTTTTTGCATGACCAAAAATAGTGCTTGCAGCTGGGGCTCCACACCGGACTCTGCTGGGGGAGCTTACAGTACTCCCCGATCTTCCTAGCTGGTGGGTGGGGGCTCCCCTCTAAGAGCGCCACCCTTGCTGTAGGCTTCTGGTTTTGATTTTCTGCCCTTTGGGCTTCAATCTATCTTTTCCAAATTCAATTCTGGTTACACCTATGTGCACTAATTAGTGCCATCGTTGGGTCGTGTGAGGCTTGATAGTCTAGTGGTCAGCGTGTTGAACTCAATGATCACAAGGTCGTTGCTTCATCTCTGGGCCAATCCACTATCGAGCAACAACCTTGAGCAAGTTGTTCACACACCACAGCCCTCATTCATGTAACGCCCCAGTTTGGGGGCCCTGCCAACCAAGTAACTGAATCCAAAATCGAAATGTTATCAGATGCGGAAGAAGCAGAAGGAGGGTGAAGTGTTGGGAGATGAGAAGAAGGATGCCGACGAGGATGCTGATGATGATAAGCAGAAGAAGAAATCATCACCAGCACATGAGAGCTCTTCACCACAGTACCTGGATTCTGCCTCCGGACCACATCTGCCACCACCTGGGTATTGTACTTATTTGCTTCTCATTGTCTAGTGCCTACCCTCTCTGTCTTTTTCTCTCTCTCTCTGTCTGCATTTGGCTTTGCTTGATTAGATTTAAATTGTGTAGATTTGTTAAGTGAGTCAGTAAGTAAGTAAATTTCTGTAGCGCACAATAATGTCTGTGAGAAGCTTGCCGAATCTGGGGTGAGGTGGGGCACTGAAGATGGCAAAACTTTGAAAAGAAGAAAGTTTTGAGTTGGCGACGGAAGGAAGATATTGAACAACTATTGTGAACGTCAACAGGGAGGGAATTCCAAAGAGTAGGGGCAGCTGCAGAAAAACTTCTAGAACCGAAACATGTACAAACACGAGGCGCAGACAACAGATTAGTGTCAGACGAGCGCAATGTACGAGCTGGAGTGTAATGTTCAAGAACAGAGTTCAGAAAGGCAGGCTGAGTGGTGTGGATGGTCTTGTACGTAATGCAGGTGATCTTGATCTGGGGATTGGGAAGCCAGTGGTAATGTTTAAGCAGAGCAGATGAGCGGGTCGACTGACGGTTGACAAAAATCATTGCATGTCGTGATAAGAAATTAAAATCATTGCACGTCGTGATAAGAAACTGGATATTATCAACAGTTTTTGAGTTATTCTTGTCTTTATTTTATGTGAGAATTATATAGTTGTTCTGCCTTAATGTATTCTCATTTTTGGTGCAGTCTTCAGCATTTAATGTGTTGGTTTATTCGGTTTGTTTTTAGCTATGAGGAAGGTGATATGTATGGTCGGCCACCGATGCCGCCGCCTGCAGAGATGTGGGGTTATCGACCCCCGTTTGACATGCCGTTTGACCCTCGCTGGGGTCGTGGTATGCCCCCACCCTTCATGCCACCTCCGCCGGATTTCAGGATACCGGTAAACTCAGTTGTTGTTTATTTTTTGTCACAATACATATGTGTATTGTTTGAGCATCGAGCCTTTGACAGCAACCGAAATTTGTGGTTTGAGAAACGATGCATTTTCCCCACACTGTGTTTGTAGTTTAGTACTGTATTTTTATGCTGTAGCGCATCTTAGCCATTGCAATTCTGTCTGTTTGTCTGTCACATGGGTGGATCAGTCAAAAACGGTGCAAGTTAGGATCACCAAATCTTCACCTTCGGCTGCCTGGAAGAGACTAGTTTCAGAAACCGTAAGGCTTTTTCATAAGTTCGAAGGGGTCACCCTGAACGAGGGCGCTAAAGGAGAGGGGTAGGGAAAATTTGCGATATCCAGCCGATATGGCGTTGGCTGAGCATGAAATGTCACACCATCTGGTGAGTACGAGTAAAACACTATAGATACTTCACTTGCTGGTCATCTGGCACCCTCCGCCGACTGACTTAGACTTTGTTTTACTGGGCTTTCAAACATGCACCACTGTTGTATGTTCCCATTTGCGTTAGCAGGGCTTTTTTGTTTCAAATTGGGCAGGCATTCTGCTACAAGGATACTAGTGCCAGTTTAATTCGATTTTCTCAGAGATTAGGTAGACACATCTTTTAAACTCCAAGGGCATTAGTCGGCTTTACGTGGAGATATCGAACCCAAAGTAGCTCAGCGTAATTTATGGGGTGGCCATATATTTGGGTAATGTTGCTTTTTTTGTAAGATGATAAGGCGTTATTTTTAATTGTCAGCTAAATTCTAGCAATATATGCCTTTCGTAATATAAACATGATATATGTCAGTATGTTGGAATTTGCGAGTGTCACAAGCACCATGGTCCTGTTTGTTTTGAAGGTACGGGTTTCAGTGTTGTGAGAATGTTCAGTGTTGTAAACTGTTACAGGAACACGAGCGTGAACGTGCACGTCGTTATTCTCCACACGGATCAAGGTTGGCTATTTACTACATCGGGCTGCAGTTGATGACCGTGCTCTGTATTTTTCTGGGTAATTACGTGCGAAAGCGGCTACTGCTTTAGCGCATCTTAGCCATCGCAGTTCTGTCCGTTCGTCCGTTCGTTCATCTGTCCATCACACGGTGGATCAGTCAAAAACGGTGCAAGCTAGGATCACCAAATCTTCATTGTTGGCTGCCTGGAAGACTCTGGTTTCAAGAACCGTAAAACGTTTCCATAAATTCGAAGGGGGTCACCCTGAACGAGGGTGCTAAATGAGAGGGGGGTGGGAATAATTTGTGATTTTTAGCCAGTAAGTCGCTGTGTCTCAATGACGGTGCGAGATAGGGCTTTGGTTACTATTAATCACTAATATGAAGTCGTACACTAGCTCTCAATTGCCACTGAATTCAGTGACCTTGGATGACCTTGAACGCCAAAATATGGGGTTTTAATGGATTTTTTGGTGATTTCGGGCTGCCAGACACTCAAAAGAGCGAATTGCACCAAAATCAATTGAGATAGACATGGAGAAGCTGCATATGAAATTTTCAGCATTGAACATAGATATCGACGGTTCAAGTCTCAATTTCCTAGGTTCAAGGAAACCTGTGCACGAGGTCATCAAAGAGCGGTACCCCCATAGAAGTTGTTATTTTATCGTTGTTGGCCAGTCTGTCTTAAAAAATTTGCAGATAGGCATGGGCATGCTGTCTCACAACAAGCACTGGTGACAAGCTTTTCAGTTGTATCAACAACGATGATTTTGAAAGACCCTGAACTTCCAAAATAAGGGATTATTATTCATTTTTTGCAATCTTTGGCTGCAGCGCACATTCCAAGAATGAACTGCGACAAAATGGCTGGAGATAGACTGACAGTTTGCGAACAGGGACTGCTATTGGCTTTTGCGCGTCTCGTGAGCATTAGCTCAAATTTCTTATTTTATTTTGAGTTGCTGACCAGCGAATCATAATGCTTTTCATCAGTTTATGGATGGATGTCTGGTCAGAATTGACAGCTGTCCATTTAAGTTATTTTACTGACTTTGTTGCATGATTTTTTCTTATGATTGATGTATAAGAATGTTGGCAGTAGCAGTGTTAGTAGTAGTTAACATGTCAGTGTTTATGGTGCTGTCATCATGGTTCGTTGGTGGCTAGGAGTATCGGTAACGTGTTTCATTCGATCTATGAAATTTCTCTACGCTGGGCCTGGTTAGTACTTAGATGGTTGACTGTCTACAGTATGGAGCCAGCCAACTAGGTTGACTTAGTCTTCTATCCTCCATGGGATGGTAAAATAAGTACTGGTGGTGGTTACAGCCATCACTAGGGAAGAAACAGCGAGTTCTGCACAACAGTAGGCCCTGTGGCCAGGACTGCAGGTATATTGACTCAGTCGGTTAAAGGCGCTGGCTGTTAGTTTCGTGTGGCCATCCGGCCGACTTGGGCTGTATGCTGGCTTAATTGGGCTCTGCCCTTGCCGGCTCAAATGCCAAAGGGGATGATCTCCCATGCAATGGGCTCAGCTTGCTGCCTAGTGCCTATGCAAAATCTTTTCTTCTTCTTCAGCATTGCAGGAGTTCACCCACTTCGCCACCAGGTGGCAGCTGACCTTGACCAAGGTTGCAGGTGGGCCATTATGGCTTGAGCAATAGGTCCACCCATTGCTTGCTATGGCATTTGCATCCATCATGGCCAATTATTACTACTCAGCTTAGAAGCTGGCTGTATGCAGTTTAAATGCAGCTTCACAGGCATGCATCGCTGCATCTGGGTTGGTGGCATGGTGTAGTGGTAATACGTTTGATCTGATCAACAAAGTTACTGTACGCCGAGCCCGGTTAGTACTGCGATGGGTGACTGCCTGTGGACAGGTAAATCATCTCAGTATGTAACCAACCACCTAGGTCAACTCAGCTGTCCATCCCTTCGGGGTAGGTAAATCGAGTACCAACCTATCTGGCTGGGGTTAAGGCGAGGCACGTTCACCTGTGTTGGGTGGCACATATCTCATATGGATGATCCCATACGTGTGTGATCCCATATGGCAGGTGACGCTCTGTAGCTCTGAGATGGGCATCCCGTTAAGGGCTATATCACCACCTTTAACCTTTTTAACCTCTACACGGTGTTTCAGTGGATTGTCAAAGAAGTAGTGTGTAAGTGTATATTTTGAAGGATTACTATGGCAGTGTTGCGTGCAGATATGATCCTAGGCGTAATCAGTGGCAGGACCGCTATCCACACGACGGACCAGGCAAGGAATCTGGTGGGACACGGGATGCATCGTCATCTAAAGGTCGTGGCGATGATTGGAAGGATCCTTGGCTTCGGTGATCACAACATATTCTGATTATTCATCTTTTTTAAGTCACTGGGGAAATATTTCTGAGGTGTTCTGACATTGTGAGTAGGGCCACACGAAAGCCATCAGTTTGTTTGTTAACAATAACCTGCTGCAATCGTTGTGCTTTTTTGTTGATATTTCAGATTAGGCTGGAAACCCATGGGAGAACTCTAGGCAGTTGTTCGATGTTTTTGTCCTACAGTGTCAGAAGATTTTTTTCATTTTAGTTCAGTTTAGTATGGTAATTTATGTTTACCCATTCTTATAGTAGAGCTTTTGCAAACATGCTAAGGCAAGTTATCCATTATTCCATGCTAGCAAGTTCAGTTTCAAAATGCCTACAAAAAGAGGAACATGTCCTAGGACATTGCAGTATTATTTTAGTCAGATATGTGTGCACGTGGACTCGTGCAGAAGTCGGTGATGCAATAATTGTGGTTTCATGATTTTCATGTTGTTGTACTGTATGATATATATCTGCTATTTGTTCACAGGCAATCTGAGACACTTAGGCAGGTTTCCAGAAGACCCAATGGGTTTTTGGGGGCAAACCCACTTAAAAACCCACCCCCAACTTTGTCCAGTTTTGGTTTTTTGTTTAGTAGTAATGAAATATTTTATTATGGGTAAGTTTTTGTAGCACTTGAGTCTACGATTTTGCGAGTTTAGTAATAAAACTAACAACAAAACTGTTGTAACTTTCATGTTGTTTATTTGACGTGGAGAGTATCGATTTGGGTCTGCTATTCCGAAAGTCTACTATTTTCACTAACCTTAAGGCTAACCTTAATCTGAACCCAAACGTTAGCACTGTGGCGCGTATCTGCACAGTGGACCTTCGGAATAGCAGGCCGGAGTATCTATGTAACAATGCTCATTGTGATAACCGAAAACATATAGAAATTCCAAAACCTATCAAGTTGCGCTTATTTTACATAAGCCCAAAAAACCCAAAACCCCATAACACTTATCGGGTTGGGCTTTCTTGAAAAAAATGTTTTTTCTCAACTCTGGTTGTGTGCTGTTGCATAGGTCTCGGTCTCCCAAACGTCGTCAGTCGTCGTCACGTAGCGGCTCTCGTGGTCGGCGCAGATACAGAAAGGGCAGCTACTCATCCATGTCGTCCAGGTATCCACACCTATTTAGATCTCATTAATTATGGGGCAAATATGAATGATTTTGAGGTGTTTGAAGGACATGTACATCTACTTCCAGCAGAGCTCTTTCATAGCTATCATATGCCAGTAGAACTTGACTTTGTACGTGATCTAAGTCCTTGTGAAAAAAAGTAAAAAAATTGGACAAATTCAGCAAAAGATTTCTTTAGCAGAATTGAATTTTACATAAGTTGCAGTTTGTCTGTCTAGTGTGGGTAGATATAGAATGAAAGCTTTATAGCATCTTTTTTGCCTTAAAAGCTATATTTGTTAATAACAAATGAATATACATATTTATTATAGTGCTGTAAAATGCTAATCGTCGCATATTATAGACTATAAGAGGACATGTCAAGCGCTCTTGCCTATTTAAGAAATTAGTCTTAAAACCTGCACGTCAGTAATCCTGAAACAGTTTGTTCTGCTTATCTGTAGTGAACATTTTGTACTCTCTAATCAGAGCTGTTTTATTTTTTTTTATTGTTTCTGATGTTTATCATTGGGGCCGACAGTTTTCTGTGGAAAATTTGGCCAAATTCTGGGGCCAGTTTGCAAAATTTTGCGGCTCATCACAGTCTTCCATTTGTAAGTAAACTGAGCTCTATCCTGTTCAAAAACATTAGTTTCTGAAGTGCCAGCTGGCATAGTGACATTGTGCTGAGTTATGCTAGCAATGGACAAAGAAAATTACCTATCTTTTTTTGTTTTAAAAGTGCAATTTGTCAAGTTGCGCTGCGTTTATTTTTGATTTTGCCATATTGCAATGGCTGTTAGTATCGCCCACAGCTTTTGACAGTTCAGTTTGATTTTTTCCGTGATAAAAATACATCAAGTTAAAAATCGTACCAATCGCTGGTGAATTTTCAATTTCCACAAAATTTAAGGAAAATATCACAATTCTGCGGCAAAGGGCAAATTCTGCGGCTCGGCTCGAAATTCTGCGGCACGCAAATAACTGTGGGGGCCCTAGTTGTCATGTTTTAGAAACTCGAAGGAGGCTGCTTCAGACTTCTGAAACTTCTCGAGCTCATGAGAATTTTCATTGTGTTAATTGTAATAGCAGTTTATTAGTACATGATGACGTTAACTTGCATGTTTGTTTATTTTTACGCTTGCAGCTCTTATTCATCGAAGTCTCGGTCACGTTCGTCGTCTTCATCGTATTCATCATACAGTCGATCTTCTCGCAGTAAATCTTCGTACTCATCGCGGTATGATCTTATCTTTTATATTTTTTGGCAACGTTTTTTAAAGATCCCTATACTTACTGTGATAGCTGTTTGTCACCAATTGTTAACAAGATCGAAATTTTATGACCATGAACTCAGATGTTGTCGTTGAGACATTGACCAGCACTTAAAGAATTTTGGACTGGATCAAGACTATCAGTTCCGCATCTCAGTGATGCTGTAACTAAAGTCATACAATCAGTGGCGTATTTAGGGGGAGGGCCACGGTGCGATGGCCCCCCCTTTGGCCAGACCATGAAAATTTTTTACAGGCGACTTTATATGAAAAGGTGCGTTTTTTGCCATTTTCCAGCAAGAATTGCAAAATTCAACAAT
>Ga0209367_1006932_pt1 | contig 15646 bp, 9 predicted proteins | sample WorMetLIZISLAND2_FD_187412 | JGI IMG/M metagenome (GOLD analysis project Ga0209367, IMG submission 187412) | Marine gutless worms symbiont microbial communities from Max Planck institute for Marine Microbiology, Germany - Olavius geniculatus... ... | reverse complement strand
GATCATTTATCATACCATAATTATATCTTTGTCGCAAATACAATCTAATGTTGCTCACCGTTAGGCCTAATCAAGCTAACGAGCATTAGGCCTACATAATGCTATTTTCATGCAGGTAGGCCCAGTGGCGGATCCAGAAGTTTGGAATAGGGAGGGGGCGGAAGGGTAGGGGTTGGGTTTGCACAAAAAATTTTTTAAAAATTCAGATATTCCAGATATTCGTGCAGTCAGTCCGAAGAGATGCCGGATATCTATGGAAAGTAGGATTTCCAAAAACATGTTTGCTTATGTCGAAAGTTAGAAAAAAATAAACATGGGTTTAAACAGCAAAACAAGCAAAATTCTCTAAATATATTAAAATTGATTTATATTATTAAAATTCGGAATGAGCCTACGAATAGTATGATTAGCTATTAATTATTAGAGCCGTCTTTAACAGTCTACGCAGATAAGAGCAATAGCACTGCTTTTGTTCACCGACACGTCGATTTCTTTTTTATGTATTACGAAATTGGTCAAAAGTGCACATAAAAACAACAACACCTTTTTGATTTTATGAGTAAGAGTACACAAACGCATAAAACTGATAACTCTGTCAATCTCAGATTGTAGCTGCGTCTATACGTTAAAATGGCATAAAAGTTGCAACAGAAAAAACGTACTTCTGACATGCAGCAAAAACTTTTTTGCACTGGGAACGTTCACACCAACTTTGTTTTCACGTATACGCCATTTTTTTGAGTTAGTAGCCCATACGAGGCAGTCGGACAGACAGACGGACAGACAAGACGAGTAATGCGCGCCATGGGACGGCCGCAAATAGGTCACCGATCTGAAAAGACGAGAGAGGTAAGCGACTGCACGCCGTTACGCCTCGACGATCAGTCATGCCCGATGATTCGGTTTTACATTACTGGCTGTCCGTCTGTCTGTCTGCACAACAAAATCGTGCTGCTGTGTCGCCCAGCGTACGTCGTCTGTAGTCGTACACGCACGCCCGAGTGTATACGATGAAATCTACGTGAACGAACAACACTGGCATATATGTGACCGCTGCGGACTGAAATATCGCACGAAGACTGTACGGAGACTCAACAGCATGAAGGCGATTAGACACCTTGTTAGCCGTGATCGACACAGATACATTGACGGCCAACACGACCTGGATCTTACGTGTATCCTTTATACGCTCGCTCGCCATCTTTTACTCAGGAGCACTCACTTGTTGCAGCTCAGACGCAGTGTGTTAAGGCCCAAACTCCACTACTTTGATTTATTGTGGATTTGTCGTACATCTCGTTGTAGCTTATAGCAAATGGAGCTTAGGTTTAAAACAATACCGGTTACCGGAATATGAGCTTTATAGGAAAAAAAGATGTACTAGCAAGTGCTCGATTGTTAGAGTTTAGGTACTAACTCACAGACGCAAGTAGGCCTAAACCGCATTATTATTCACAATAATATTATGTTAAAAGTACTCAGGCCTGCTCAAACCGGTTTGTCTAAAATGATCCCCCTTGGTGACAGATTTTTTTCCTCGACAAATTTGCCTCATATCTGATACTGACCCTCTGCGAGTACAACGCGATAATACGTGAACTTCGTATGGCGTGTACTTTTACAGTCACTGCACAGGTGGAAACAGTCTATTATGTTTTATTGTCTTCGATAACTTTGCTAACAGATATCTTACCGAACGTCATTGCAATGCGATATCCTGGACCGTTGGCGAATTATGAACAAATGTACAGTAGTAGCATCGAAGACGTCGCGCGGTATCAATAGCTTTTTTTCACTGAGAGAAACAAGTAGAGAGCCATTCAAAAATATGTCACGCTTTTTGACCATAAGTGACCCCCTCCTTCCTCTGTCACAAACAGTCACACATAGCTGACCCCCTAGAAAAATATGTCACACGCCACAATACTCACCTCAGCTGTATGCATCTTACCGAATGTAACATTGTAATTACCAAGCCATCCATAGAATATAATAAATGCATCAATCCATTATCAAAGTCATTTCAAACATTATTTTACTGTGTAGCTGGCAATCTGTGGGTATTTTATCAGAGACTAGCAGGTACGACAAACATTGTTAGGCCTTCGACAATTGTCACAGAAGCGTGAGATCGCATGCTTCTGAACCCCACTCCCCTCTGTCACACTTTGTCACACCTTATCTGACCCTCTTATCTCTTCAGACGTGACATATTTTTTGAATGGTTCATAGCATTGGAAATACATGACATAAAAGCACTGCTATTTATTACTCAACGAATTTGCAGTGCTTTAAAAGCGTTGTTATCAAGACCGCTTGCAGCGACTGGTTCGCAGACGTAGGCCTATACCTCAGAAATACTAGAAAACAGTCGTAGCCCGCAGGTACCTCCACCAAGGCAGAGCTATTCGCCAGGTGGCGTCACCATCTTCGTTTTGCCAGCGGTTCCCTTATGCTCCCTTTAACGCAATGGTAACGAAAATTTCAAAGTGATCCAGAATCCATGATTCCTGCCGGATCAGCCCCAAAATTGAACCACTGGTAGTTTATGCCATGCCCGACATACTCTCAAAATTTCAGAAAGATCCGTCCATAACTTTTTGAGTTATCTTGCTAACAGACAAACAAACAAACAGACAAACAAAAACCGGCAAAACATTACTTTTTTGGCGGAGGTAAATATAACCTCAAAGTGGCAGGATGTAGGCTAACTATGCGCTTTTTGAGCTCTATTAATACGCTGAATATTATTATGGCGTTGTACAGGTTTTTGGATGAAATGCACGGAGACCATTACTACGTCTTTGACTTGTGAGTAATATCAACTGATGCTATGTTAGTTGTATTATTCGTATATCGGTAAATAGATGAAAGTGTTTAAAAGTAGAGCTAACTGATTTGTTGTTCATGTGCTAATATATTTTTACAGGGCGCCAGTATAGTCTGTTATGCAAACGCTATGCAAACACCCGGTATTGTTATGGCAAAGGCGTCTGTCCGTCTGTCTATGTGTGTCTGAGCTGTATTGTGTCAGAAAGACACAACCGACAAACACGAAACCTTTGCTCTAAGCTCCGAGTCTCTGAAGGACTTTGCTAGCATCAAAGGTGTCCCAAAAATTGCTGCTTTCTATAACGGAGTCACGCTTGAATGAACAAGCGAAAATATCGGCCCATTGCCGATGTCGGCCAGATGCCAATGCGGCCTTCCGCTTAGTTATAGGTTTACACACTCGCTTACTACCCTATTAACCATAAGCCCTGACCCTTAACCTTTTAAACTGAAAGTTGACACGCGGGTTACTCCTGCCCTGGGGATTGGGGGAACGTTCATACAATTTCTTATGATAGTTGTTTATTTGTGTTTTTGAATTATGAGCACGTAAGAGACAGAGGGACGGACTAGCAAGATCCGTAGTGGTGCGTATTATGACGGCCGCATACTGCTAGCTGTGACTGTAATGACATTGCGTGTCAATCACACAGGGCTGAGGAGAAAAGTTACCCAACGAGGTACTTTCAACGTCGCGTTAGTCGATATCCGATAGTCGACTTTCACCCGCCACCGATTGAAATGATGCGAGAATTTTGTGAGGAAGTTGACCATTGGTTGTCACGCGACCCAAGAAACGTCGTCGCCGTACACTGCCACGCTGGAAAGGTATAAATATAGCATCATCCATAGTGTCAGTTAGTGCGTGTTAGCGCTTGTCTCTACTGAAAACGACGCAGACTAAGAATAAGCTTTAAAATTCAGACACAGAATGTTTCGAACAAAAATTACTACTCTACTGCGCTAATGCATATACAATTGTGTCTATCTTTGTGCTTTGTCGTTTTGTCAGTCAATAATTGTTGCAAACCAGTATGTTAAGCATGTCGTTTTAACTAATCAGTTTTAAGTTGAAATGAGCTGTATTGCAGGGTCGTACGGGAACAATGATAAGTGCCTATATCGTGTACAAACGAATCGTCAGCACTGCTGAACAAGCTATCGAGCTCTTTCACAGCAGGAGAATGCTGCCAGGAGTGAGGGTATGGGCACAATGCCGCATATTCCGTATCTGTGTGGCTTATTAGTATTAGTTAGCCTACTTTGACACCTATTCTATGTGTACATTTTGGCTGTTTTGATTAAAAGTCTATCGATTAAACTGACAGCTTGCCTGCCATTTCTCCAATGCAAATTGTTCGTTATATGTTTATATCATATCATATCATATGTTTAATTATTGTTTACCATATTTATTCATTACAGTTAGTTATTACGGTATAGAGAAAAAACATAATCTTATTTAATTAACTTTGAAACTAAGCTTTTCCTTGATTTAAAATGACTGCGAGCATGTAGGCCTACAGATTAGAAAAGAGCAATGTAGACTTTATCCTTTTGGCAGAAATCAAAACTGTACACAAGTGCCTTTGGGTGATGTGCATTCGCAGGCGATGAAACCGAGTCAAGAGCGCTACGTGCGATATTTTGCTCGTCTTATGCGCGAACGATTCGTCTACAGTCCTAAAGCGATCGCTCTGCTGGCTGCCGAGTTCAGCGAATGTCCGGCCGTCAACGGCTTGCTTTGCAGTATGTCGCCGCCGCTTTCGTCTTTTAGCAAAAGAGAACTAGAAAAGACAGCAAAACAAAAATTTAGCAACTGAATCAATAAGAAAAGCAAAGGATAGTAATGAAAACTTTGTATCTTTATTCGCTACAAAATAAATAAAAGAAAAAAGAAAAAAGGAAAAAAATAAAACTTGACAACAGAAAAAGAACGAAAATATGTATATTGAGTATCAGAAAACTTGGTCAGTGTTATTGTAAATCAGAACACGGATAAAAGGAAAAAGGTAGAGATTTTCTAAATTAAAACTTGGAAAAAAATTTAAAAATATATCCGCGGACCCGCTGTGGCAGTGGCACTTGCATAGGGCCTACTAACCGAACCTAAAAATAATCACATCGCACGTAAGTGCAGTAATTGTATAATTCTGAGCCATAGGAAAAAGATAAATATCAAAATACACTGTGTCTCAAAAAAACATCCCCGACATTTTCGACCGTAACTTAAAAACCAATTAACAGATTTTAATAATTTGTGGTACTAATATTTCTGACAGAACTTGTCATCAAATGACCGATCAGTTTCTTACCTTATCCTATGTATGCTTTTGCACTACCTAGGGAAAGCAGATCAAGCGAAATATGTGTCACAATAAACAGAAAACCTGAAAAAATTATCGATACTGCTCTCTACATTATCGATCGTACCTTGAATAAAGATTAGCAGATTTTAATAATATTTGGCAGAAATATTTCCGACACAACTGGCTATTAAATAAGTGTTTTAGTTTTCACCTCGCTCAACATCTGCTTTTGCACTACCTGGGGAAACCAGACCAAGCATATTGCGTATTGCGTGTTAAAATGAATGAAAAAACGTCAATAAATTCTATATATCCTAATTTGTGGGCCCCAACAGCAGGTATATTACAAGATTTGACTGTCTTGTAGCAGTGTGTTTAACAGACAAAGTTTTGTAATGTTTGCGAAGTCAAAAAGTGACTGGAACAGCCTGGGTTGGTCTGGAACAGAACATTATCGATACTGCTCTCAATGAATGGAGAAAGCGTCTCCTTGCCTGTGTTCGCGCAGTTGGCCAACACTTCAAGCAATTTTATTGCAGGCAGTTGAAAAATAGACAACTGAAGGAAATGTCTGCCGAAGTGTTAGAAATGTGAAGAAAATGTGTTTTACGCGTTATGTTAATTAAGCAATCATATCGGATTGGATAAAAAGTGATATTTCGCTGGTTGTGCTTTCCACAGGTAGTGCAGAAACAAACGTTGAGTGAGGTGAGAAGCTGAATTGTCACTTGATGACAAGTTGTGTCAGGAACATTCATACCAAAAATTGTCAAAATCTGATAATTGTTTTTCAAGTTACAGTCGAAAATGTCGGGGGTGTTTTTTTGAGACACAGTGTAGTTGGCGCGATAATGCACAAAAAACATGGCCGGGCCGCTCGCTCGTGCGATGGCTGCATGCCAGTGTTAAGTGGGTGTTTTGATAAGCCGCCACTCGATCAGCAAAGGCCATTAATCTAGTTGTGACGCTAATGTGGGGATTAAGCACAGCTTAGTGAATGTGATGGTTGGAGTCTAGCAGGTGAGTTTCGATGCATACCCCGCAAAATTTGGGGGAATCTAAACATTCTGCATCCACTTTAAAAAAATGGCACTCCTTTTCGACTCCGGTCACGCTGATTGTCAATCGTGTATGAATGACTTGGTTTGACGTTGCAGGCCCGTGCTTCAAGGTAAACCAGCGCGACTTTAAGTCAATGAGGTCATCTTACAAGTCTCCGGTCTACAACGCCGACTCTAGACGCCGGCTGCTGATGGAGTTACCGCGACCATTACGCGTCGCCGGCGACTTCAAGATAGAATTCTACGACAAACAGGGACCCGGAAAGGTCAGATGAAAGCTTAACAACTAGTTGTCGCATCGGCGACTGTGGGCCCGCAGGGCCAGCCTGAATAAATTGTTTTAAGACTGCCATCGTGCATGAGTTAAAATTAATTTCTTAGACATGCGAGAACATTTTACGGTATCCGCCATAATCTTTGACCGCTACGCCTCTGAAGCTGCGACATTAAGCAATTATTACAAATATGTTTATTTATTTTACAAACGTAGCCTGCCGGTTGAATGGAGGTATATTAAGTAGGGCGCTGTTGCTTGTTGTGTATACTCAGATGACGTTGTTTTACGTCGTTCTCAACTCGTACTTCATCAGTTCGTCGCGATCAACGCCTCTAGCCGGTGCCGGTGTCGGCTCACACCCGGCTGATCGTGCGTCCACGGATCAGTGGTGTCCGGTGCCGGCTAGGTTCGGCGCGCGTCACGACGGCTCCGACCTGGGCATGCGATGCTTTGTGTCGATGGTCGACGTGAGTGGCGAGGAAGATGGCGGTGGTAGTGTTGGTGGTGGTCGATGTATCACAGTCACACTGCCGCGTGCAGAGCTCGACCGCATCGGACAGCCAACTGTCCAAGATCTCTTCAGACCTAACTTCACGGTCAGACTATAGCTCCAACGCACTACACCGCCAGTCATAGAACAGGCCGCCAAGCTTTTGTCACTTAGGTTTATTTTACCATTTGTATTTCGCAAAGTAGTGTAATCACACGTTTAAGATGCGGTAGGATTTTTAATGACAGTTTTGTCGCAAATTTTTAGCGTAGTATGCACGCAGAAAAAATTCTAAAAATCGGTTAACATTCAGCAAGGATAGAGAAAAAAGTATGGTGGCATGTTTTTTGACTGACGGTGTATATTTTAATGCCATATGTGTGCTTGTTCTAAGATTAGTCTGCATACGCGTTTTTGTCAATTTTGAGTTTTTAAACGTCTGTGTTGCTTGTCTCTGTCTGTTCTTCTTGCTACGTGTCGTATTCTTCTCGTATTGTGGCAAATAAAGATACATAACTCGCCATGTGTACGGTGCGGTTTTTGCCAGATTGTACAAATTTGGGGACGAATTAATGAACTAGACCGAAGTTAATGGGGAAGGCGACGCTTGATAAAGACTCAAGTCGCGTATCATTGTACATGTATACTCTTATGCATACAATAAGCGCACGTGTGCATTGTTAATCTCAGTGATGTTATCAAAGACTGAATTCAAGGAAAAGGCCGAGGCTGAAACCAAGGCGATCGAGGCCAAGGCTAGGGCCAAAGCCAGACTTCGTTGTTGAGACTGAGGCCACTGTTCTTTGTCCTCGAGGCGCCTTAAGGCCAAGGCCATGTCCTCGAAAACATATCACTGGTTAATCTGAGTAAGTTTGTTGCATGGATGCGCAGGTGAAGCTGTTCTTCAGTCCGTTACCGTACTGTGCTTGAGAGACATGATTTGTCAGCGAAGCAGTGCACAGCGTTAAGTTATATCTGCACGGCACAGAACCGGTCCAGTAGGCTATCGCGACACCGAAGCGATCAACTTGCGTACTCTTCTGTGATATCTCGTGCTCGTGCGGTTTTCGCGGAGTTTTTTTTCGTCAGTCTCCGAGACTTCGACGGTGTGCGTTCGTCCTATCTTACAGTATACTAAGCTATTGTATGACACATCTTCCGTTGGTAGCCTAGTAGCGTATTCTAACTATAACGACGAGTCCTGTGGCGATTGAACTCCCATTTTTCTATACGCTCTCTCACTATCAGGGTTAAGGAATAAACTGAAATAACGTCTAGTGCCTACACGCTCTCTAGAACTGTCGCGCATACAGCGTTCAACTACAGGCAAATTGGCGCCTTATTTTTTACATGAAATACTGCATCAAAATATCGGCTATAGCTATAGTTGAGTAAACTGCACTTTAGTTATTAACTATCAACAGCATATTACGATGTTTAACATTTGTGTGTGACGGTAACTATAGCGCTGAACTAACAAAGTTTTTATTGTTTAGCCCAGTTCCAGAGACTACAAGGCGTATTGTGAATGTCATTACCAAACAGCAATAATAATTGTTTTTATTAATATATTTGATATTAGCCCTACGCAGCACTACCCTGACATTTGGATGAAGTGTGGTGGTGAATAGTATTGTATTATCTTTACGGATTTGTTTTGACGTTGTTAGTCACTGCGTCTCGCCTTTAATATGTGTACAAACTGCAGTTTTTTGCATGCATGTGCGTGATGTAAAATGCAATCACAACAGCAGCACAAACAACTACTGAAGTAGTCGCTAGTAGAATTTTATGGGTAGCACCGTCAGAGACAAGCAGATATGACACAACGAAATACACAAAAATCGACGAACGAGGCTGACTTAAATTTAAATTTAGTTACTTCAAAACCAGAGAATGGCAGAGACAGGGGTCTAAGTAAAAAAGTAACAAAATGTAAAATAGCACAGCGCATCAATGTAGAAGCTTTTTTATGCATCAACGAGGAAACAAATAGCAGCTGCCATCTTAAGCGGCGACTGCATGGGCTTAATAATGTTTGGTACACAGTCAGCGTTATTTTTGCGAAAAAAAATGAATAACGCTAAAAAAAGAAAAATAGTGAACGATAATGCCGAAAAATAATTATACAAACAGGAAACGTGTGATCAACAACGACTGACTCGAAGTCGTCGGCAGTCGCCAGGTAGCAGCATCGGCATTAAACTGATTTAGCTCTGTGAAAATGTCAAATTTTGAATTTTCGAACACAGCAGAAAAAATACGAGTCATTACTTCCAGATTTTGTCTATTCAGAAGGCAGCCAGTACTAACAATCCGATAACAAACTATACGCAAACGCAGACTATTGGCAACTTGTGCCCCTACAAGCTCGACTCTGTAGTTACACGTCACTGAAACGCGTCTACAATAAAGCAAATCACTACATTTAAGCGCAAACTCCACTACTTCGATCTGCAGTAGATCGGTAAAAATGGACTTGTAAGCTTTCGACTTTTTGTGGACTTTTCATACAACTTGTTGCAAAATTGCTGTACTAGTTGTTTTACAACAAATCCACAGCAAATCAAAGTAGGTGGAATCTGGACTTTAACGAACACTACGCATACGGAAGACGCGTTATTATTACTGATCGTTTGACCGGGGTTGTGTGCAGTAGAGTGCGGGGTATTATAATGTATACAGTTGTTGTCAGTTCCTGATGTATCGCGTATTCAGCCTCAGCAACCGATGACGTGACGCGCAGAAATTTAAGAATACATCGTCGTTGAGATGAACTGTTCACACAACACAACACATCCGATGATAATTTTAGACCGCAGTTAGGCATAAAAAAAATTAAAATGCTGCAAAATATTCGTGCAATTCTTACACGCTATTTTCAGCATCTTCAACACAAGCTAAAGGCAGCATGTATTTAAACAAGAAAGCCCAGCTAACGCAAAGGGAACGCGCGACAGCGGTGCATGGATGAGGCCCACTGCGAACCAATCTAAGCCCACCGATCGTAGCCATTGACATTCGACACGATGATGATAATAAAGGCCAATATTAGTAGTTTTGCGTGAACATTCGCTAGAGAGCGTAACCGGTATCGCACATTAGCTGTCGTTTGACATGCCGAAGGCGCTCACTTTGAAGAAGCACCCCTCTTTGATGCTTATGTGCACAGGCCTCCTGAACATAGAGAGTTAAGACTTGGACCGTTAAAATCTAAGTTTATTGCTAAGACTTTCGTACGCAGGTTGTTTTGGTTTATCTCTAATGATTTCGGTGCAGTTTGTGCTTGAAATGCGTCTCGCAGCCCAAAATCGTCAAAAAATCCACAAACCCCTACTTCAGTGTTCAAGGTCATCCAAGCTCTCAGTGCCAATCGAAAGCCCGTCTACTACTTCTTATTAGTGATCAGTAAATAGGCCCTATTCTTGCACCGTTTCTGAGAGACAACGACTTATTGCCTAAAAATGACAAATTTTTCCTACTCCCTCTTATTTAGCGCCCTCGCTCCGGGTGATCCCTTTCGAATTTTTGGAAAAGTTTTACGGATCCTGAAACTAGAGTTTTCCAGGCAGCCGATGGTGAAGATTTGGTGATCCTAGCTTGCACCGTTTTTGACTGATCCACCCGTGTGACAAACGGACAGACGGATGGACGGACAGACAGAACTGCGATGTCTAAGACGCGCTATAGCAGTTCCTGCAGTCGCGCGTAAAAATAAAATAAAATATTTGCATGTTATATTTTACTTCCAAACTATGAGTTAACAAAGAACGAAATGGGCAGGTATTAATAACATGGCAACCAGACAAACAAGAAAAAAGAAAACGCCACGACGGAAACATGATTGTGTATTATTCGTGGCTGTCTACTAGAACAGAGGCAGTGTGCCAAAAAATCAGCGAAATCTACAGACTTATCACATGGGCAACGCCTCAACCCACCAACAGCATTAATCAAAATAGATTCATAAATTCTGCAGTAGTAAGTTAATCCCACGGACATCGCAGACGAAAACATATCTCCTTGCTTCGGCGGATGTAATCAGGCAAATAATATACTAGAAACAGCATGCAATTAAACGGATCTGAGTGACTGACCTCGTCCAGCGCAAACTGCGCTCTGCTTGAACCGCGGCTCATTTCTTTGTAGATATCTGCCACACAGCAACAGGCATTCCGCTACACTAACATCTCTGTTTCTGTTCAGCTTTTGTCGTTACTTTAAAACAAAACTACAATATTTACCGTGTCTAGAAGACCCTGTGGGCATGAAAGCCATAAAGAAAATAATAATAGTGAATAGCGTAAAAACTTTGTACGTAAAAGTAAGTAAGAAGTTTGCATTCAACGCTTCCCAGCAGAATAGCGCGGACGGACGATACACACCGAACATGGTGCAGAGACGAGCGATGCAGTGAATGTAGTCATCAAACTCAATCTTTCCCTCGCGATTGCTGTAGCGTTGTACAAGCGAGTTGAACGTCGAGTTACTGACACTTACACCTGCAACGGTTCACAGCACGTTCACAAACGTTTTCTCAACTGCCACGCTGTGTTTTGTCTCAATCGGTGGAAAAATTAATCAGACCGTTATGAAGCAGGGCAAAACGAACATTAATTGCGTCTCAGTGAACTGTGACAGCTACTAACCGAGTAACTAGCAAAGTTGTTAAACCAAAAACATTCATTTTCTTATACAATCATCGCAGTTACTTCTTATTCCAAATAATAATCGATTAATCGTTAATTTAGTCAAAGTTTACCATTAAACATTTCTTATTCATAAACAGTCTAAGTTATTCTGGCTGGCTGGCTATGACTGCTAGCAGTCGTTTAGCAGTGACCTATCTCATGCAGTGCTGCTCGCAGTTCGTAGCTGTTGAAGTTTCCACTGTTGTCCTGGTCCTTGTTCTTGAACGCTGTCTATTTATCACACGCAGACAAACAAACACGGTGCGGATTAGACAGTTTTCTCACGCTAACAAACTTGTTGACTCACATCGCGGAACATTTTGAAACTATTATACAGAAAGCACCCAGAGAGAACCAACCTCGATCGGAACTCACCGAAAAGCTTTCCCAGAAAGTTCTAGAGCGAAGATTTGAAACACAGTGATCCACGAGGCCAAAAATTCGACCGCAAAAATTAACGAAAAGACCTATTTAAAGAGTTTAAACGTAAAAAAATCTGAATCTAGGCCACCCCAAAATCTAATCTGTTGTTGCTTCTAGATCTACTATTTCTTGTTAGTCAACCCGGCGAGTTTTTACACGGTAAAGTCTCCGGACGGAGGCAGATTAATAATTCACTCCGTCGGGGGGGGAGCGAATCCACCATTCGCCCAGTTATGAAAACGCAGCTTATCCATTAATAGATTTCTAATCATCTTTGCCAATAAAATATTTTTCCTCCTAATACCGTTATATGTCACGCCGGTGTGGCGAAGTTTACCAGTATTAATCACGTCTCTCCATTAACAGGCCTATCTCTTCAACACTAGCAAACTATTTCAGGCTAAAATGGACGCATACTTTCCACAAACGCAGATCGTTCCATAGCTTCTTGAACTCTTCGTATCCGAGCTTTCCTGAACGATCGACCTAATGAACTGTCAAGGCAGAATATATAACACACAGCATAGGTAAGATACACGAGGAGATCTACTGCACTACAGGCGCAAACATACGAATATACACACAATTACACAAAAATACACAACCACACAGAAAGACAACTTTTTATTTTATTTGCAGAATAAATTATTCATAGAGTACACTTCGGTTAATATGCAGTCATGCAAGAAAAACGTGCGAGTCAGATAACGTTCTAAAGGATACATCTTTGAGCGCCACCAAACTTCTGCAAGTGTCAGCGGAGAATCCGTCGAATTTGAACTCTAAAACAAACCACAAATGCCGGCGACTGATAGCAATGCATTTTACAGTATTAAACTTAACGTAACAACGTTTCGTCGCATTTTGCAACACTTCAGCGAAAATCGCTTCGGCTTTTTTCGGCAAAAAAGTAAGCTTATATATAGAATTCCAACCATGCAGACAAACAACACGGAGCAGATTAATTTTATTAGAAAATCACTCGCTGAACTATTCATAGCTTAACTAAATGCTTAACGGCCAGTGCCTATCCAAGCATGTATACATGTAAGCACGGTAAAAAAAGTCCCGTACTCAGTCTCAGACTCAGTACAAGCGTAAGGTCCATAGCTGATACCAGTTTCAACTTTCTATCCAGTCAGCCTGCAGCTGACGTGTGTAACCCGGTGGTAGGCTTCCATTACCTACAGTTACTTCCCAACCACAGATCATCCTGGCCATACATTCACTGTTCATACCTTTCATGAATGCTGAGTTGAGAATGTCTCGCAGTTCGTAGGCGTCGACCTCGAGATCGACGCCGGAAATCTTCTTGAACGTCTCGCGCAAATTCTTCTCCGTCTCCGCGTCGGCAGCGGACTGCGGCGGCAGCTTCGGTGCCTGTAAAATACGAACCATCAAGGTCAAACATCAAGGTCACGGCATCACTCTTGTCTAATTTATTTCTCTCTGCATGATTATTCTTGGCTGCAGGATATTCGCACATACGTGAGTGGATTTAGATAGATATGGCGATATAAATTACTTTTGTAATCATTGGCAACATTTACTTCAGAATATACTAACATTTAACGTGAAGCAAAGCCTATACAAATTACACTTCTTCTCCACGACAGAATATTCGACCTTTAGAATAAATTTTAATTGTTACTAGCAACTATTTTCGAAACAAATACGTACTGCGTGCGCTTTCTGAGTGCATGTAATACAGCAAACGAAAAAATACATAGCAGATACTGAGAAAATAATATAATATTATAATAAAATCAAATGACAATATATTCCTTGAAGACAAATAACAAAGAAAAACAGCAAAACGAAACATCTAGTTACATCTTACAGTACTCAGGCAATAAAATATGAACGACACAGCCCATTACAAAATTGTTCTCTCCTTACTGCTAGAATTCTGATAAAATGCGTACAGCAGGCAGTAAGCTGTATGACGATAGTAGTAAATCGGTTCCTGACGAGAGGTTTATCAGACACGCAAGCTCGTAAGATTGTAAATCAGAATCAGCGCATACTCGACTGATGAGAGCCTATGGCTAACCAGACCCACAACGATAATAAGCGCGTTGTTTGCTTGCTCGGCTAACATCAGTATCAACAGGTGTGCGAATATAAAACAGCAGTATGACTTCTCCATCACCCCGAGAACTCCAGCCAGGAGCAGGTATATATATGCCAGGTCCGCGTCAGCAGTCAACGTTTTTTGCACAAAACTCTAAGTATAACAGCGTCATGGTGGTCTAGATCTAGACCATGCAACAAGTTTGTTGTAACTGCATCGAACGAGCTACTCGCCGTTTTCTTTCGCATTATAAATTCAGAGTGTCAAATTCAAAGCTAAATTCGGAGTCGGAAAAAGCGACGAAAGCCAGATGAGTTAAGTTTAGTTAACAGTGAGACACAACACTCGGGATAGACATAACATTAAGAAACATGGTTAAGAAACAATACACGGTACACTGAACATAACTAAGACATCGTATAATGATGACAAAGTTACGGGTGGATCACTCGACTTAGGCCGCGCTTACAAACTAAAACATCTCCACAAATGTTTCGCAAATGCGCCGTTTTGTTTATTTTACACGCAACCAAAACATTTGCCAAAAATGTTTCAGCGCGAAAGAACATTTTTGCAAATAGTTTAAACGTGGTTACATTGCGAAAGAAAGCACAAAACATTTGCAAAACATTTGCACAAATGTTATATTTGGCGCCTAGTGACTTCTGCTTTTAGGCGCCGTGTATAAATCCGCTTTATTATTATTATTTTTTATTATTTTAGATGTATCTACGGCCCAGAATAAACACTGTACATACAACGATAAGATTACGGAGGAATCAATCGTGTTAAATGCGTTAACATTTACGATTCCGGTTATAGCCAGCCACACGGACTTGTCATCACCATCCTGACATGTTGCCAGTAAAAGTCGACCAGATAAAATAATTAATTTCAAAGTAGGCCTAATTAGAATACAGCCTACAAGTTTACGACGTGACAATTACATACAAACATTAATTATGACAACATGACTCCCGCGCATTATTTGATCTTGCTTGACCTTCAGTTTTGGACGAAGACCAAATCTTGCTGTATATTTCAGACCATATTATATAATATTCCGTCTTCACATTATATTGCACTACCGTTTCTTGTCAGCTAGTTGTTTTCATAAGTGACGTCTGTAATTCGGACATATGACTGATATTTGGCAGAGACATAGTTAGGTCTGTTATGTTTGAATTTCCAATTTCGTCGGATTTGTTTGGGGATTAGGAAAACTATACATTTTTGAAAACTAGATGGCATAAGCAATCAGAAAACCAATGTTTCCATTTGCACAGGTATTCACATGGCGGCCATCTTGGATTTTTCAAAATGGCTGCCGGAAAATGCAAATTTGTCCATATGTCTGCTTCTAAATAAGATAGAGATTTTAACTCAACACCTAAATCTACATTTTTAGGGCCAAGGAATCCAACGAAACCAAAATAAAGTGACTACCTCTGACCCAAATAACAATTTGCTGTATAGTATGTTTGTACGC
>Ga0209367_1006931_pt1 | contig 15646 bp, 9 predicted proteins | sample WorMetLIZISLAND2_FD_187412 | JGI IMG/M metagenome (GOLD analysis project Ga0209367, IMG submission 187412) | Marine gutless worms symbiont microbial communities from Max Planck institute for Marine Microbiology, Germany - Olavius geniculatus... ... | reverse complement strand
CCCCTTCCCTGGGCCCTGGCTCTTCCCCCAACATTACCCCCCAGCTGCAGATTCCTGGCACCACCCATGGGAGTAATTCTGTGGCTGATGCATTGGGGCCGTGCATTGGTTTAACAGGTTATCGGACACTGCTGGAAGTCTAGCTGCAGAACCAGTGCCTTCACATCTTAATGTGAGACTTTGCATTTTTCTGATGTTGAACTTCACTTATCTTACTGCATGAGGGACTAGTTTCTTAATGGCATAGTGCACCATTACAGTGAAACATTGATGTAGGAGTACATTTAACGTTAAGTGCTGTACTCAGTTGCCATTTAGCCTAAAAATTCCTGCTTCTAAAATAGCGAGAAATTTGCTCGTGACGGACCCACATTGGCTGCAGTTATTTTGTCATATACTTGCATGCATTATTGTACCTGTATATATAAATGTATTCTGTTATCAGTTGTCTCGCATGTGTTCCATTTTTTTGCTGGGTTTCAGAGAGAAACGTTTTATATTTTTGCTGAAAATCTCTGTAAAAACACAACTTGAACAGCTTTCTTACTGAAACGGTTTATCACAGTTGCAGTTGATTTGTGCTTTTAAAATCCATATAATTAGTGGCTTGCAATGAATACAATGAATAATCATTATATTAATTAATATGGCAGCCATTAGCCACTTTCTGTCACCTCTGTAAAACTCACTGCTTCCAGCAGGCCTACTGTTCCCCTAGCAGCTTGGCCAAGTGTCTCGGATTTGACCACTGGCTGACATTGTGCACTTTAAATATTTTGTTTACTTACTTATTTATTTAGTTATTAGCAGAAGAATCCTGAAAGTTGTACTTTGGTTTCGTTTGTGCCTTATCATTATTTAACTTGTTCTTTCCGGACTTACTTTTGTCCATATCTTCGCCAATTATTGACCAATTTTCAAAATTCTTTCACTGGCACACTTTGCAGATAATTTGCAATAACGTGATTAATACATATCCCACAACACCCTAAATGCGTCTCTACACGGCCGACGGTGTACTAACTGTTTGATGTTGGTGATTTTTGCTGTTAGGTATCTGCATCTTTATCCGCTGATAACCCAAGTGTCGTTGAACTCCAACATTATCGGACATGTTTGCTGCAGTATGAGCAGAAGTATGCGGAACTTCAGGTTTCTGCTCAATAGCAGTTATTTTTGCTAGTTTCATCCGTCGTGATTCTGTTTGTCTGTCACGACCCAGTGCCGATTCGAGCTCGGGTGAGATAGAGACTTCAGGTTTTCACTGCATGATAGCGTAGGCCCTCTAATTTTTTTATGTTGCTGGGTGAAGGGCTTCCCTTGCAACGAGAGTCTCAAAGAGTGGTAGCCCTTTAAAATACGGTTTTTTTACCACTGTTGGCTCGTTTACCTGTAAAATGGTTGGAGATGGGCACAGACATTCTGCTTGTCATAACAAGCACTGGTGACGAGCTTTTTAGCGGTATTAAACATTGATTACTTTGAATGACCTTGAACTGCCAGAGTGGAGGGTTTTAGGGATTTTTTGTGATCACTAGAGTTAGACCAGGACACCCTGCATATAAAATTTTTAGCATTAAACACAGACTTCAGCTTTCCAAGTCTCGACCTGTAGCTTCAAAAGGAGGCCTGCACACGTGGGTGTCAAAGACATTACCCCATAAAAAATTGCTGTTTTACTGCTGTTGGCTCATCTAACATGAAGACGTTGCAGATGGACATAAACTTGCTGCTTACTGTAGCAAGAACTGCTAAAGAACTTTTAAGGAATATGAACGTTGATGATCTTGAAAGACCTTGAACTTCTAAAATGAAGGTTTCAGTGATTTTTTACGATCTTCAGCTGGAGATAGAGCAAGACAATCTGCGAGCAGGAGCTGCTATATAGGCTGTTGCACATCTCATGAGCATTAGCTCAGATTTTTTGTTGTAATTTTTACATTGTGTGTTGTGTACGTTTGTGGTCCTGCAGCAGCAGCGCAGTGCTGAAATGCAGGCAGTGCATCAGAACATGCGTGAAGCCATCGATTCCATTGTACAGCACTATCAGGTTCTCAAAATCACTTAACAGCAGAATGTTTGTCCAGCAGAACATAACATCACTAGACTAATAAAGCCAATTTCCATTACGCCGACTTTCACCAAAACTTTCCCATGGGGAAAGTTGTGAACAAAATCGTGGTAGTTGCTTGCACAAAGAGTGACAAATCATGAAATCATGAAGTTTCGGTGAAAGTCACCGACACAAATCACGAAATGTCGAGATGTTTGCCGCAGAGTCCATGACAAGTCTGCGACAAACCCGTTTGTGTCACTCTAATGGAATTTAGTTTGTTACAATGCACAGGGAAGGTCGGTGACAAAGTCCGTGGACTTTGCCGTGAATACAAATCATGAAAGTCTACGACACAAATCATGAAAGTCGGCGACGTGATTTATGTTGCAGACTTTCGTGATCTGTGTCTGCATTTATCGCAAAGTCAGCTTAACAGAATAAAATGGCTGCGAACAGCTTGTTGTAAGCAGTCGAGTGTCTGAAATGCTGATAATGTTCTGCTGACACAATTTTATGAACAGCGAGTGTCGGACCCCTTGTCGGGAAAAGTTTGAAATGTCCGCGACTTGAACTTGGTAGCTGTTGCACCAGTGTCAGTAAACTAACTGGAAGTTGACGTTTTGCTACGTATGGAAAGACTTCATTGGGGAAAATTGTAGTTGCTAGGTTATATTTGGGGAACACTGATGTTCAGCACCATAGCATTGTAGACTTGCTAATTTGTATGCATGTTGTGGGTAACAAATACATGACGGTGAAGACTGAAGATTTCTGTCATGCTTTTACGTGTCAGCACAGACTTTGGCAAAAGAGCCTTCTCATGTAAAGCTCCCAACATTTGGAACTCTTTTTCTTTATCAGTTAGACATTGTACTTTTTATTCAATTTTCAAACACCGTCTCGAAACCTACCTACTCAGCCTACAGCCCATCACTACCCATTTAGCGACTGCCGGTGCCTCAGATTCAGCTCGCTGACTTTGCACGCCTTATTAGACCACCTGGAACAATAGTCTGGAAGGTCTTAGAAATTTCTATATTATTATTATTATTATTATTACACAAGCAGAATCGAGTTGAACTGAGCACCCGGCAGCTAATCATCATGTGATTGTCTTGCTGCTAGAAACTGCTGACTGAGTCGGTGAGGCAGTGTGAGGAAGACTGTCAGCAGCAGATCAAAGAAGCTATCACCCACGAACGAACCTCGTTGGCAGATGCAATACAACAAAAGGTTTGCATGTGTTGAATTTCCTTGTTTGCAGGTTTTTTGTTTCGTTTTTTTTGGTCTGATGATGACGATGACGATGATGTACCGATAGACTTTAATTTGGCATAAAGTCAACAGACTGGCAGGACACGTAACAATGAAAAAACAGTGAAGTCACGTAGTAGTCAGTGCAATGAGATGCTGTTAGTCAGACTAGCCGTAAGATCGAGCAAAAAGTTCGGTTTTGGTTCTCATTTTTTCTTCGTTTTTTTATGTCAGGGTTTTTGATAACCTGCCTGTTGCCTTATTAAGTGATTTTTTTACGTAGCAGCAGGTGTTATTTCACTCTTTACAGTTTTGTTTATTAGTTTGCATAGTTTATTAGCTGGATTAAGCTGTGTGGTTGGCTGCTAGTTTTTAAGGCAAATCATCCATCACATTATATAATTGTTTCAGTGCTTAGTATTACCATGTGGCTATTCTTATATTAAGCCACATTATGTCTCTTGCCCATTCACCTACACCATGTCCTAAAATTAGTGGCCCCCCTACAGATAAGTTTGTGTAAAATCGTTAATACCTGATAGATATTTACAAAATTTGAAACGTCATGGAGACAATCATTCTGAACTAGCATTAAAGTTTGAGCTCAAAGTGGACACATTTGGCCTAGACGCAAGCTGCTTTTAGTTTACGGCGGGTACGCTGCTGCTTGATCCATTTGTCAATAACAACGTATTGAATGTAGGCTTAACGCAAACAAACTCTGACGTCATAATGACGTTACACTGAGCACACACAGAAAAGTGCATACGTCATAATGTGTGTGACCACAAGTAATGTTAAGATAGTGCAGTGTACGATATTTCATTCAAATCCATGAACTACAAACTGAATTAGACATGTTTGAAGCAGAAGGGCGCTAATTTTGGGACACACTGCATATGCACTTCTCTGTTAGTCTGTCTGTCCCATCTCAGCTTCCAAATAGAGAACAAAAGATGTAGGACCAATAAACCAAAAATGGCATGTAAGTTCTTATCATTGATGCTCATTTCAAAAAGTCAAAGGTCGGAGTTAAGGTTTGGGTTGGAATGAGCAGCAGCCGCATATAATGTCTGCACCAGACCTGCATCATTACTTTTATATTAATACGATCAGCATGGCAGTATTTATATTTATTGTGAAATGTTACATTCAGTGCAAGATTTTAATAGTGAACGTGAAATAAAAATTTGAAAAAAAGGAAAACAGAACGGTTTAAAATGTTCACATAGAGATCATTTAGCCACATAGATGATAGTGAAATTCCAGCTGAATTTTATCACTTGTATTGCACTTGCCAGAGTCCCAAATTATTGAGAGCTGGCAATGTTATGTGCTTCAGGAAGACGAGATGAATAAATTGATGGAGGAACAGATTGCTGGATTGACGATCCGTTTTGATGAATATCTTGCGGAACAGCGGGCGAAAGAAAAGGTTAGTATACATGCTGTGCATCTGTTATTAGGTGTTTCACGCACTCAGCTTGCAAAATTTTTGTGCTGTCATTTCATTTTTGCAATTATTGACATTCTTATGTTTTTACGGACTTTTTTGTTTTTTTCTTGGCTCTTTTAGCAAAAATGCAGAAAGTAAACACAAGCGAACATATTGTGTGAGAAGGTAGATACATGGATCTAAGATGTGCAGTTCGAGAAACACGATGAATTTTCAAAGTATAGTAATACATTAGTTCTTGTACCAGATCGGGTACAGCAAAACATTTTGCTGAAGCAAATCAAGACAGGTGCATCAGTTGTATTAAAAAAAACGTAAAGTCCTTCTCGAGCCTTAAGGCCCATAGAGCGGCGCTGATCTCTGTTTCCTAAGGCCGTCAGCCAGACATCAGTTTTTACACTGTGAGACCATGGATACGGGGCCAGTGTATCGTGTGGTGTGCCTCTTTATGCGCGGTGTGCCTGTTTTTTTCAGTTGTATTAGTGCTGGGAAAATTTACTTATTTTTTTATTCGTTGAGTAGTTGAAATATTGTTTTTATGACTTTAAAGATTTTAGAATATTGATGAATCTGCTCATTATTAGTCTATGAGTTAAATTAAATTGGACTAAATAAATGAAATTAGATTAATTATACACATACAGGCTTGAGACATCGAGGTAGATCCCCTAAAAACCTGGCAGGGTTTATTGGGTAAACTCATTTAAAAACCTACTCTTCAAAATCACTCAAACAATCCAGTTTTAGTCTTTTTCTACTAGTGCTTTTGAAATATCTTATACGGTAAGTTTGTGAAACATCTATACTTATGAATTTGCAAATTTTTGTATATTCTGTGCTCTGTGGACTCGCAAGTAAAAACTCGTGAATCAACCAACAGACTTAAATTTCAGCTTAAGGTTTAAGTTCGGCTTTTTAAAAAATCCCAAAACCTAACAAAATGCATGAGGTTGAGCTATTTAAACAAGAATAGCCCTGCTAATGCAAAGGGGAATGTGCAACAGCAGTGCAACGTTGTACGCTAGTGATCCGTAGACTTCATTCGTAGATCTCATCTGTACGGCTTTTGGCTACAGTTTCAAAGAAAGCCCAGTAAAACAAAACAGTTGCCAGAGGACTGGTGGCTAAATATGTATACTGCATAGTGTTTTACTTGTACTCACCAGAGGGCGCCACCTATCTCGCTTTGCCAATGCTGTATCGGCTGAAAATCACAAATTTTTCCCACCCCCTCTCATTTACCGCTCTCGTTCGGGGTAGCCCCTTTTAAATTTATGGAAAAGCTTTATGGTTCCTGAAACTAGAGTCTTGTGGGCAGCCGAGGGTGAAGATTTGGTGATCCTAGCTTGCACCGTTTTTGACTGATCCACCCATGTGACATGGATGGATGGACAGAATTGCGATGGCTAAGACGCACTACAGCAGTGGCTGCTGTTGTGCATAAAAACTTCTTTTATACCTGTGATGTATGTCATCTCATTGTGGATGATATATGCAGGAGATTTACGAGGAATTGCGGCAGGAAGAGCGGCGTGAGACAGAAGAACACATCAACTCCCTCTTACAGGTCAACTTAGTGCTTAGTTTCTTCTCTCCATTGTTGATCTTTATTGATTTTTACATTCTAAGCTACCACGTTCGAGGGGTGTGCAATGAATTTCATGACTAACATCTTTATGCATCGATAGTAAGTCGCACAATTCTGACAGTTATGTTGCTTTTCAACATATTCTCCCTGCCGTTCACTGCAGTGTTTCCATTTTTCTACAAGTCGGCTGAAATCAGTAGCATCGAGTCTTTGTTGATTGCAACTTGTGTTAGTTATTGATACACGTTTTGGCAGCATCGGGCATGGTTGACATAGCGTTGCCTTATTGGAATGTTTTGTGTTGAGAGATTGATGCTTACCTTACCTTCGGTTTGGATAATAATAATAGTAATAATAATAAGTGAACATTTATATAGCGCAGTATCATTTTGAAGAAATCTGTAGTGCGCTAATGGCACTGAATGGCCTATTTTGTGCTGATGTGCCGTAAACTACTCACTTACTCTAGTGCATTGGATGCCACCCATTATGGAAGCATCCAGCGCTCAGGCAACTAGGTGGGCCCATTGTGCATCCCCGTATGGCCAAAGGCTATAGGAATCTCCCTGAAGCTTTAGTAAGCTTCAGGAGTAAAGACCAACGTATCAGGGTTCCTACAGGTCAGTGAAAAGTGGAAAATGTCAGGGAAATTGTCATTCCATGACTGGAAAAGTCGGGGATTTTTGCTACAGAAAACCTGTAGGAACCTTGACGTATGTTATACAAGTCATTATACTCCATATGGTAAAGGCCTAGATAGTTGAGTGCAGCGAGTGAGAGTGTGCATTACATCTCACAAGGAGATGGAAAGCTGTCTTTTCCTCCTCGCTTGACGTTGCCACTATTGACAAATTATTATAGATATCAGAAAGTGGATAAATTGATCTAGCCCATTAGTCAACGTTTCCACCTATGTGTTTTATTGTTGTGGTGACAGGAGAAGGATGCTCTCATCCAGCGGGCAGTTGAAGAAGCAGTGGAGATTGAACGAGATCGAAGCAAGCAAAACGTCAGTGATGAGCGTGTGAGTAACTGACAGCCTGAATGTCATTCTCATGGCTTGTATAAACGATGATGTACAGCTGTTAATAGGAAACCCATCACAGACCTACGGAGCATCACCTGCCAAATGGGATCACACAGCGTGAGCTGCTACCGATTTTTGGCCAATAAGTCGCTGTGTCTCAGTAACGGTGCGAGATAGGACCTAGATCACTATTAATCACTAATAGAAAGTCGTACACTGGCTCTCGTTTGGCGCCGAATTCAATGACCTTGAATGCCAAAATAGGAGGTTTTATGGATATTTTTGGCGATTTCGGGCTGCGACACAAGTCTTTATCGTTCACAAGGTGGCGTCACGCTATACTATTGTTGTGCGATCCAAATAGAGAATTTGGTATTTGTATATAAACTTAGTGTAAACACCCCCAATTTTCAGCTAAACTACTGAACAGGATCTGCTATAGGCTTTCGCGCATCTCGTGAGCATTAGCTCAAATTTGTTGTTCATGCAACAGATCAGCAGAGTGTTGCCATCTCTGAATATTGAATATTAATATCGAAATTGTGCCTGAAATGCAGAAAAAAGGATCGAAGTGATTTAACAGAAGGCAAAATCACTTTTCGTCTGTATTTTCCAGGCAGCAGCATAGGACTGGCAATTGCGTGTTATGGCTGGAGGTCTGACTCTAAAGTCTTCTCTTTCCCTGGGGGATCAGGGATCCGTGTCTAATACAATGTGTCAATGGACTTCACAATTGTACAGGTCTGCATAGTGGCATCTATAAATCGGTCAGATAGTTTACATGTTGGTGGCATGAATGCGACAGAGGATAGACCACACTGCGGAGAAATGCCTTGGAAAAGGTGGAATGAATTGTGCTGCAAGAGGCGATTATTGCAAAGAATTTCAAAAAACATGAGTGAGGAAAATAAAAATAAAAAGTAAGAAATATACAGGCAAACATTAAGTCAAAAGGTTAGCAGAGTTATTGCAAGACAAATGAGTGTTTACAGACTGCGCGATGTGTTTTGCTGCAGGAGCAGCTATTGGCACTAGTTTCTGAGGAACGTGAACGTTCACAGCAAGCAGCCAGAGAACTGATTGCAGAAGAAAGGCTCCAGCTTCGGGTGATGATAACTTCCGATATTTATGCAGCCATTCTCCTAATTAGCTGCATTAAGTCCAAATTCCATTATGCCGACTTTGTGACAAAGTTGCGGCGTGGACACAAATCACGAAAAGTTTGCGACACAAATTACAACGCCGACTTTCATGATTTGTGTCACGGGCTTTTGTGATTTGTGTCCGCGACAAAGTCCAGTCTGCGGACTTTGTCGCCGACTTTCCCCATGCATTGTAACGGACTAAATTCCATTAGAGTGACACAAATGGGTTTGTCGCGGACTTGTCACAGACTTTGTCAAAACATTTTGACATGTTGAGATGGTTTGTGTCCGCGACTTTGGTGATTTATGTCCACAACTTTTCCCTCAGAGAATTTTCGGTGAAAGTTGGCATAATGGAATTTGGGCTTTACTCACTTTGACCACATGCCCATCCATTCGTCCATTTCTCTGTCGTATACAGACAGGGTGACCATTTGTCTGGGAAACCTGGAAATGTCGGAATTTTACAGATTTGAGGGAAACGTGAGGGATTTCGGAAGGAATTTTGAGGGAAGAAATCTTTTCAGGGAAAGTTGCCCAAAAACGTGCCCAAAAATTGCATCATTAGGCTTTTTAATGGCATTTATTTAGCACTTTATGACATGCTGCTTATTGCTAACTGTTACTTACTTTTATTCTAGTTTCTGTGTTATGCTTTGTTAGTACTAGGGTTAGGTTACTCTAGTTGAGTACTAGCTAAAATGGTCAGGATGTTGCGAATCATTGGGAAAATGTCAGGGAATTGTTGGGGGATTTCATAGTGTCTGGAGAGTGGTCAGCTTGTACGGGCTCGCAAGTCAGAAAAACAAAAAACGTACCAAACCCAAAATTGATGTTAACATTCCCCGGGGCAAAATTTACTGGCACACCAGTTTTCAGTTTAGACATCAAAGGTCCGAGTTAAGATTTGGGTTGCACGGTTTCTGCTGTTTATTACCACTGCCTAACCGCTGGTTCATTGTATTGTTATGTGTGCATTGCGTGGTTTGGTGGTGTAATATTAGCGGGCCGGACTGGTTGCCGAAAGGTCCCAGGTTTGATTCTCGCTCGGTGCACTACCAGGTAACGACTCTAGGCAAGTTGTTCACACACATGTGCCTCTGTTCCTCAAGCAGTATAATTTGGTACTGGTCAATGGGCGATGACACTCTCTGGCTGGGAAGGTAAACGCAGGCCTAGTGGAAAGTAATGGCAGCCTTCCACCAGGTTTATGAGTCCTGTCACCTGCGAGCTCACTGCCTAGAGATCGGGATCAGCTCCGGCCCCTATACGCTCATTATTGAGCATGGGATACCTTTAACTTACCTTATGCGTGCATGCTTCGGCAAATCAATGATGATGACTACGATGGTGGTTATTATTAGAAAGCACATGCAGATTGATTAAATTAGCCTGCTGTTGGATTAACGCGTTAACGTGTTGAAGAATTAACACACGTTAAAAAAGTTTACGCGCTTTATAAAAACCAATGCACATACGTAAATGTACTAAATTCTGTGATGCAGGAGTTCCAATATTTCACTAAACCACGATTATTTGACCATCAAATAATATTCGAGTAATTAAAAATGGTTTTGTTGCCGTTCCATCACTTCTGTTGCAGTCCTGCTATACAGCCACCAGTTCATCGGTCATCATTCCAGTCACCTTGTCAGTGCAATCCACGCAGAGCATTGGCAATATAGTGATGCATAAATTAATGCGTTAACGTGTACACGAAACAAGTAATTTGAGCAAAGCTCGTGAAAGGTGCAACAGCCTTTGCAGTTCCTGTTCGCTCATTGTCTTGGTCTATCTTCATCCATTTTGTCGCAATTCACTCTCGAAATCTGCACCGCAGATAAAAATTGCAAAAAAAAAACACTAAAATCCCCTAGTTTGCAGGTTCAAGGTCATTCAAGGCCATCGATGTTGACACCACTAAAAAGCTTGTCGCTACTGCTTGTTATGATAAGCAGCATGTCTGTGCCTATCTGCAACTGTTTTCACGCTGCGAGCCAATAGCAGTAAAATAACCGCTTTTTAGGGAGGTAGCCATCTTTGACTCTTGCCTGCACAGGCTTCCTTAAACCTAGGGGATCGGCATTTGGACTGCTATAATCTGTTTGATGCTGAAATTTCGTATGCATGTCGTGTTGGTCTGTCTCCAGCCATTTCGTCACAATTCACTGTCAAAATGTCGATGCAGTCGGAAATTGCAAAAATATTTACCAAAACCTTTTTGGGAGTTCAAGGTCATTCAAGGTCATCGATGTTGATTAGTCTAAAAAGCCTGTCACCAGTGCTTGTTATGATAAGCCGCATGTCTGTGCCTATCTGCATCCGTTTTCATGCTACACGAGCGGTAAGATAACCACTTTTTAGGAGGGTAGTCGTCTTTGACGCCTGCCTGTGCTGGCCTCCTTGAACCCAGGGGATCGGGACTTGGACTGCTGAAATCTACTTTTAATGCTGAAAATTTCATATGCAGGTTGTCTTGGTCTATCTCCAGCCATTTCATTACAATTTAGTGTTGAAATATCCGCTGCATCCAAAAATTGTGAAAAATTTTCGAAAGACCTCTTTTGGAGGGTTCAAGGTCCTTCAGGGTCATCGATGTTTATAAAACTTAAAAGCCCATGACCAGTGCTTGTTATGATAAGCAACATGTGTGTACCTATCTGCAACCGTTTTCACACTATAAGAGCCAACAGGGTCAAAATAACGTCTTTTAGAGGGGGTACCCCTTTTGACACCCTCGTTTGACGGGAACCCCCACACCCAGGGCCGGAAATTTTGTCACGATAAACTAGTGACCTTGAGGCAGCCCATGGTGAAGATTTTGTGATTTTAGCTTGCACCGTTTTGATACAGTGCCAGGGTGTGACAGACGGACAGACAGACGGATGGACGCCTAGATGATGGCTAAGACGCATGAAGCATAGCTGTCACGTGTAAAAAATTAACACTTTGACGGCGCTAGATAAAAGTATTTACTAAATTTAGTGGTGCACGTCCAAAGATGATGATTATAACGATGAAGATTGCTTGTTGCATTTAACAGCAATCAGTGGAGAACGCTGTGAGTGATTACAAGACTCGAACTGATGAGCTCATGTCCCGAACACTGCAGCTGGCACAAGAACAGATTACGTCTTACGTCAACGAACAGAAACGGGTTTGTGTTGCTATCAATCCAGACGTAGCAATGTAATCAGTACTACAGTAAATGCAGTTGGATGGTTGTTTTGCAGAGCCATACAGTAATATATTCGCTATATTTTTCTTTGTTAACCATTATGAATTTGCGTACATTTCCTGATGTTATGATTTTGTGTTGCCGGTATGTTCCAGTAATCTGCATAGAGAATCGTTTGTAGTTAGATGTCTTTTCGATCTTATTCAGTTAGTTGGATTGATTTGATTTATTTGATTTTATACAGTTACTTACCAACTTACGGTGCTTAGTTTCCAGTTTTTTTATGTGCGTTGATCATATACTGTCCAACTCTGTTAATGAACAGAGATCGGGTGTCTTACCAACAATCATATGTTTGGTCACGCGTAGTTTTCTGGTAGAATCATCAACTTTTTTATACCACTGCCCAGCCAGGCATAGTGCCATTGATGGGCAGTACAAGTGATATGTGGATTGTGTTAATGTTTGGATGATTCTGCTGCTAGTTTGTCAGTGGCATAGCCAGAAATGTGAATGAGGGGCCTCGACTCCCTTCCCCTCTCCTTTCATCCCTTCGCTTCCCATCTTTTTTTCTCCCATCCTCTTTTTTCCATTCCATTCTTTTCTGTTTTTTCTATTTTTTCTGCTGTTCACCATTTTTTCTTTTTTTCCTCTCCGCTTCCTTCGGGAATCCTTCCCTTAGAAGTCGTCATCGTTAATCCTTAGCCGGTAGAGGCCTTAGTGTCACCCCACAATGACCACGACTGACGGCATGCCTCCGGAGGTCAGCGGGCGGGAGGTTGATGATGATGATGAAGGACGAATAAACTTTAGCATGGCATTAAGTCCTGAGACTACAAGGACACGTAACAATAAGCTTAAACAGCGAAGTCACGTAATAGTAGTTAGTTCAATGAGACGTTCTTAGTCATGTCTGTAAGACCGGGCAAAAAGTTCGGTTTTCAGTCTGCTGCGGAAAACTTGCAATGACGGCGATGACCAAACTGACTCTGGCAAACTGTTCCAGACCGATGCAGCAGTTGCTGGAAAGGTGCGGTCGCCAATGGTAGAACGCACAGTGCGTGGAGCGACCAGCGCTGAAGTAGTCGAAGAGCGCAGTCGTCGACGGGCGTTGAGGTGTGACGCGCTGAAGATCTGAAGCCAGGCAGCCAGGTGCAGAGCCATGGAGGCAGCGATACAGTAGCACTGCCAGCCGGAACGAAACGCGTCCTGGCATCCGAAGCCAGTGTAATCTGCGCAGTAACAGCTGAATGTGGTCCTGACGACAAGCTTTGAAGATCAGCCGTTCAGCGGCTTTCTGCACAAACTGAAGCCTGTCGCAAGGCATAAATTTCCGAAGTCTGTTAGCAGTTATTAGAAAAAAAAACTCATCACAGAACAGGATCCGCATTAGTTCGCGTCCGCAAATTTTGTTTATTTTGGATTTGTTGTCAGTCCTTGTTCGCACAAAATCGTGCGGATCTGCATCGGTGGACGGATGCGCCCACAGTCTGCACATCTCTGCTACAGACGTAGTGCTACAGATAGCCAGTGTGAGTGATATATTGTCTTGTGTTAATGCTAGGATGATGAAGCCGCCCGGTTGAGGCTGTTGTTGAGTGTCGATGTCCTGCTGAATACTGCAAGATCTCAGCTTCAGCAGCTGCTTCCTACCTCAGACGATCATCATCATCAAACTCATTCCAGCAGCTCTTTATCAGCATCCAACTCCACTCAACATTGATTAGACCATGGTTCCTACAGTCATTAGAAGTCAGGGAATGTAAAAGTACCAGGGTGCAAAAGTTAACAAAGATGCAGAAAAAATTTTGAACTGTTGTACTCTTGCAGATTATTTGTACCTCCACTTTGAAATTTGTTTCTCCGCCTTTGTTTCTATCGTGATTGCAAGCGATTGAAAACCGACATTGGTATTGTGTGTGAACAAATTAGTCAGGAAAAACGATTCATTTTGTACTGGAAAGTCACGGAAAAGTCAGTGAAAATGAATTTCGCAGAGTAGTAGGAACTATGTTGGACTTTTTATCCACCACCGTATATCTGTTAGTTGCCATAAAAAAGTTAGCTACCTTTGATACCTTTGACGCTGGCGACACGGATTTGATACAGTTCTCATGAAAATTATATCATGGACTACTTTCGGAAGTCTGAAGTAAACCTTGAGTTGTGGTCTAGGGCAAAGCCCATACAGCAGCATGCACATAAATGTGAAGTGATTTTTGTATGTACTGCAACTTGTCAAAAATATGAATGCTATGTGTGTGTTGCCAATAAATTAATGTTGTAGATCTGCATTTCGGCCGAAAATTTTAGCATTAACTGTAACTTCGCCGCAAAGTTTTTGTTTGCAACAAAATTGGGCTAAACCAAATATCAGACATATATTTGTTTCTGTCGTATTTATTTTTTAACAAATTTTAGCTGCTGACAATGGCGTTGTGCCCTTTACTCCATTCTAGCCTGTCGGAAAATTTTCTTTGTTTGACAATTTTAAAAAAATTCAAAATTTGGTGCAGAAAAAACCCCATTTGTTAGAATTTTGGAGCATAATTAATATTTTTAGCACCCGTAATCTCTTTCTGTTGGAGATTTGCAGCTGTCTGTTGTAAAGTTGCAATTTCCTGCAACCCCATTACTCTCAACCCATAATGCCGCTAATTGCAGATTTTCAGCCAGAAAGCTGATAGTGATTTATTTTGTCGTCTGATTGAGGATAGAAGGCTGAGTTGAGTGTTTACAGGTTACTCTTGGTGCTTTCTTGAACTCTAATTGCACATACTAATTATGCATCTGTAGCTGTATAATTTAGGGATGTATACCACCATAGAAAATAATGTCGTGTTCAGCGGATGTCTTTTTCTTGAACATGCACAAGTATAATTGGCAGTTCTTACAATTTTAGGTTTAGGTAGTTATTTGTGTTTTGTTTTTCATAAAGGTTAAGCTTTCTGTAAAGGTTAAACTTTTTGTTTTGCTATTATGTGTATGTACAATTTTGCCTGGAGAGGCCGTTCCTGAAATGGCCTATACTGTGTCGGGCGAGACGTTAAACCCTACTCACTCACTCACTCACTCACTCTCGCTTAAACATAATGTAGTAGAACTAATGCTGCTATTTACCATTAGCATTAATATAAAACATACTGCATCGCCAGTGAAGGATTAATGATGTTTAGTGAATTAATGAATGAATGAGTGAAGGAATGAACTTATGTCGAACTTAAACCAGTGATAATTCTCATGTGAGTGAGTGAGTGAGTAGTGAGTAGAAAATGATCTAAACCTAAGGTTGTTTAAACTCCATTGTATCTGTGCATATGTAACTAACAATAATGACAGTTCTAATAATTTACTCTCTTAACCACCAGACGGTGAAGGTCACTCAAGATCATTAGAGTGACTTTGTTCTTCCATTTTACAATTACAGTGTACACGAGTTGTAGTCATCATATGACTGTAGTTACTTGAAAGGGATGCTGGCATCCTCTGTGCTGTTGCTAATTACAATATTGTTATTCCATTGTCGTTAATTGATCAGTTGTTCTTGTTGCCTTCCTTCTATGATTTATTGCTTATTGTTATGTGCTTTTTTCAATCAAATGTTTCTTACGGTTCTATAAAATTGTAGAAGTAGATGTTTTTTCTAGAATCAGAAATATTTCCAGCGGTAACTGTGCGACATTTTGATGTTTGTCGGTTCTCGTTACATTTTGTTTCAGATTTAGTTTATTTATTTCAGGGGCGTCTACATTATATAAATGCTCTAAGAAAAAATAAGGGGGGGTAGATTTTTTGGGAAATTGTGGAAAGAGTTGCTTGATATTCGTGACATACTCCGTGTTTGATTTGTGAAAAATTAGTTGGGGGGTTGGTTTGAACTTTTTGATGGTCGGAGCTCGACCAAAATTTTGATGTAAGTGATATGTGTATAGTATATAGGGT
>Ga0209367_1006930_pt1 | contig 15646 bp, 9 predicted proteins | sample WorMetLIZISLAND2_FD_187412 | JGI IMG/M metagenome (GOLD analysis project Ga0209367, IMG submission 187412) | Marine gutless worms symbiont microbial communities from Max Planck institute for Marine Microbiology, Germany - Olavius geniculatus... ... | reverse complement strand
CCACTGCAACAGACTACTTGGCATTCGCTTACTGTGGATTGCTGCTCTTTCCGAGTGGATTAATACTGTTCTTAAATGGTAGTATTTGTTATTATTTGAATTATTGTTATTATTTTTAAGTACCCCCGGTAGTAAAGATCCCGGGGGTTAAAAACTAAACTAAATATGAAAAACTACTGGGATTACCAGAGGTCCGATGTATTGCTTGTACAAAAACTGTCACGAACAAGAATGGCATTAAAGCGCTGCATCAGGACCGACAGCTGCTGAAACTAAAATATACGCTGTCGCGAGCCTCACTGGAGACGGCTGAAAGTCTGCAGCCCAAATCCTCCACGAAACAAATGGCTGACTTATTGATAGAACCCAGAGTTTCCAGTGCAGTAGGCTGAAACACTAAAGAAGCTGGAATATCATCATATTTTGAAACTTTCCTTGCTGCTGCTAATTCGGCCACCGCTCCAGCTGTGGTGGCAGACTGATGAATATACGAGTCGGTCAGCGTAGATGTGACAGTAGCGTCCCATGCCAGTGCCTTTCTTGCTTGCCACGGAATCAAGGTGATGCCGTCAGGTCTTTGGATGTCGCCTGGAAAGAGATCGGACGGTTCCTTGGAAACAGGAACCCCTGCAGATGCACAAGCGCGAGCGATGATGTCGTTGAGTGCATGGTGTCACTGGATGCGACCCGGTGCGTGCTTGCACACAAAAGCATGTAGACCCCATGCATCAACGTCCTGTCCACAATGGCAAGAATGTGGTACACAGACCTTTAGTCCCAGATGTAGTGCTACGGCCACACGAACTGCTTCGTCGTCCAGGCGCAAGCCACACGCTGCAATTATAAAAACGGATAACCAGTCACCTGTGTGGGGAGCAATAGCAGCCAAAAACGTAGCTTTTTGACATGCGTCCACCAAACCAGATTCCAACTGAGGCTTCACTACAGCAATGCCAGGCTTATCCCATGCGGATTGTCTGTGAGACAGCGCACCAACGGGCTCTACTCCGAATGAAGCTGTCCACTCTGACTGGTATGTGGTGAGGAATTCATCTTGCTGACACTGGCATTCTGACAAAATGGTTTCCTGGAGAGAAAGGATACTCAGTGCAGAGGCCACGAAGGCGGAAAGAGCAAGAGAGGATACCCTTCTAACTCCTAGGCCACCATCCCTAATTGGCAAAGTCGCCTGAAGCCACTGTGTATCGGTGAGTTTGGAGTTGGTAGGAGTGCAGACAGTGGACCACAGTGTTGTCGAACGTGGCAAGAGCCGCATGGTTAGCTGACGGAGAACACCGCAGTAGATGCTGTACTTGCAGGGCGCTAAAGGAAGCTCGTAGCAGAATCAGGGCATCCTGGGATGCCACCTTGGTGAGTCTATCCACTGCCCTAGACAAATCGTTGCAGCGGTCCGACCAGTGTTTGTCCAGCGACTGTCCTTGAAGAACAGGTGCCCCCAGAAGGACCGTGCCAGACACTGAAACTCGTTGAAACGACTGTAGTGCTGGATCGCTAACAACGGTGCTGGGATGACTGATCAACTCGCATTTGTTGACATTGAGGACGAGACCCATCGCCTGACCAACTCCCGTAACACGCCGTACGTCAGCAGCCACCACCAACTGTGGACCACCCAGGATTAGGTCGTCTAGATAGTTCAGTGGTAACTCTGACTCCAAAGATTCCAGGAGTGGCTGGATAGTATTGCTAAACAGTAGCGGTCCTATCCGATCCCCCTGCTGCGGGCCTTCGTTTGATATCAACTTGAAAGGTCCGTAATAAAGACACGATGGCTGTGAGTAGGCAGACAAGCTGAAAGCATACAGCTCAGGCAATCTATCCTTTACGGCCAGGAGCATGTCACGCCGGTGAAGACTGTTAAAGGCATTAGTGAAATCTAATTTCGCCAAAACGTGGTCTGCTGGAAGAGTCTGCAGATAACGCCTGGCAGAATGGACAGCAGCTTCACAGTCACCCGGCGTCCCAACTCCCAGCTGGGTTTATAATGCACATTAGATCTTTCGCAACATGAAGAATCTCAAGTGCGGATAAGGTCACATGTCAGTGGAGGAATGCGTGACTGTATAGAGCAGTTTTAAGCCTAGATTTGAAGGTATCAGTAGATACAGTTATATCAGAAATAACAGTTTCGGGCAGATTATTTCAGATTGTGGGTGAAGCATGGCAGAAAGCACTTCTAGAAAAGTTGAGAACTGCTGGACTGTACTGCAGTATGTTGGCACCGCGAGGTCGTAGTTGTCTTGGAGTCTCATAGAGACAAATGAGTTCTGACAAATACTGCGGTTGCTGAATCGTCAGGGCTTTGTAAGTGAGCAATGCGATTTTTTATTCAGTCCTGTAATGGACAGGAAGCCAGTGTAGGTCGCTGAGTACCGGAGTGATATGATTACGCCGATGCGTTTTTGAGACCACCCTGGCTAGTGTATTTTGGACATGCTGGAGTTTGTCGATGTTCATGGACGAAGAACCGTATATATATAGGAATGCATTGCAGTAGTCGAGTCTTCTGGCAACCGTGGCACAAGCGACGGTCCTAGCAGTCATCAGATACCAGTTTACATATGTGACGAAGAGCTTTGATACGATAATGAGACAACTTGCAAAATGCAAATGTTATTTACCCTACGTGCTGGTTGAAGAAGAGTGTACTGTCAATGAGAACACCAAGATTCTTGACACAGTCAGATGTCTTCATGTGGATTGTTCCAGTATCGATTGTGTCGATCTGCTGCCCAGCCCGCTGACGTGAGGTCGTGCCGAGTATGACTGCTTCTGTCTTTTCGGGATTCAGGCACAGTCCGTTACAATCCAGCCAGTGGTGAAGTGCTTGGATGCACTGTGTTAAAGCTGGCAAGCTTCCATCTTTTAGTGCCGCATACAACTGTGTGTTGTTGAATTGTTGAATTTGACATCAATTGGCACACGATTTTGCTGCTTCTGAAAAACTCGACTTAGTCATTCTGTTATCCTGTACATTGAAGTCACAATAGATTTCCCTTTTGTACATACGTGGATGATAAACAACAGCCAGGATGCAGTGTAGTAATTTTGTACAAATCTTTATCCTTATATTAAACTAACTAATTTATTTTTTAATTGATTTATCTTCATATTTAAGGCATATTTTTTAGCTCATAGCAACACTTGATACATGGGCTTGCACTTACACAGTATAGTTGTGGAATGTGGATATCAAATGTTTTTACGCATTGCATTTTTTTGTTTTTTTTTACAAATGTCGACCTGTACTATAGGGAGGCCCAAAAAGTGCAGCTACTTTGTCTTACGGTCCGTAACTTCAGAAGTATGGACCAGATTGGCGTCATATTTGGCATAAATCAACGCTATTTCATTCTTTATATTACCTCCTAATTTACTAAAAACAATTTGGAAAACAAAGTGCCACCAATGACAGACGATCCTGAGATGTCCATCTCCCAATTTTGTGCGGATTTTTGTAGACATGCAGAGCATTTCTGTGAGTGCAGGTGAGCTTCTCAAGTTTGATGCTTTTCAAAATTTCAACGTGTGAGCCGATCGCCGACGGACTTTTTGTCATGCCAGTTGAATTTATTATTTTCTCAGCAGCTCGTCCACGTTTGTCTTGGCCAAATTTTTCCTTGAAAACTTTCCAAACAAACGTTGTGAGCTCCAGTTTTTCTTCTAATGTAAAAAATTAATCAGCATGCAATCGTCTTTACAGATCTTTCTTATACTGACCAAACCATTAAAAATTTGTTACTCATTATGGCTATTGTCATTCGCTAGATGGGTTAAACTGCTTTTCAGGGTTGATTCCAATAGATTATGAGGTTATGTTATGATTGAAATAGCATTGACTTGTGCCAAATTTGTTGCCAATACTTTTGACGTTACAAGCTGTAAGACAAAGTGGCCCCTTTTTTCAGTCGCCCTATATATTAAGCTATGACAGTTGGAGTTTGCAGACACACTGCTGCTAATGTGATTGTGCCAGGATACTTCATGGCGAGCGACCTTATTGGTGGGTTCATGAGAATAATGAAATTGCACTGACACAGTTTCCACTCACCTGCGAAACTGGTCCAGGTCTGTGATAGTCACTGACTGTAGAGACGTGCTACATTTGAGCTGATTCTGTGAAATTTAAATTCGTAAAAACAAAAATGTGGTGGTTGTTTTTTTAATTCCAGTCCTTTGCTGATTAGTGGCCATTTTCTAATGCAAGCTTGTTGAGTTATTTCATATGTCATGTGGTATGGTAGACTGGTACTGGTGTTTGTAGTGTCATACTTGTGATAAAGCGGTTGCAGGTTCAGCTCTTGGCCAGTCTGCTATTGCATAAGTAACAACCATGACTATATTGTTCACGTGCTTGGGCCAGTGTTACAATAATTACCAGCCAAGAGGAATTGTGCTTTTTAATGGTGTCAACATTGAAGACCTTGAATAACCTTGAACTCAAACTTTCTGTAAATGTTACACCTTTTGTTTTATTATTATGTGTATGTGCAATTTTGCCTGATCGTCCTTGACCTATACTGTGTTGGGCGGGACGAAAAACCCTACTCACTCGCTCACTGAATGACCTTGAACCCCCAGAATAAGGGATTTTGATGTTTTTTTAACTTTCAGCTGCAGCACACATTCCAAGAGTAAAAAGCACCAAAATGCTGGAGATAGACCTGGACAACCTGCGTATGAAATTTTTAGCAGAGAACTTAGGTTTACATTTTAACAATGTAAGTTTCGATGTCCTGAATTCAAAGAGTCTTCCATACATAGTTCTCAAATTTGAGTAATCCTTCAAAATGCATTAGTATTATTTTATTCCATGTTGTACATGATTGCCCAGGTGGCAGGACTGCTACTATCGCACATCACGTGAGCTTTGCTCAAATTACTTGTTTATTTGGTTACTGGTAGGTAGCCCTTCTGGTCATCTGATGGTCTCTTCGGCTGTTGGTTATTTGGTCCTTGTGTTTGCCTTCGAACACCCTCAAATGCGGTTTGTTTGGTTTTTTGCTGATTGCTGAATAACTGATGTTCAGTACTTTGATAGTTTTCATAATTCTTTATTTTTGCTTACTGTTTCAGATAAGGATGAATAATTTATTTATGCTAATTGTTTTTTCTCATTTTTTTTGTATTTATTGGTACACATTTTTCAGTGTTTTGATGCTGAGTGACAGCAAGGGCATTCAACCTGTATTGCCACAACTATTCTCAAAATGTTATTTTTGGGACCAGTGTAACCAGGAGTAATTCTAGAAAAGGTGAACAGAAGAACAAAATCTGGATATCTGCATATATGACTGATTTTGCAAGAAATATATCGCAATTAAAGTGATTTTTAAGACTTCATCTTTGCTACATTTATTTAACTACTGCAATTCAGGTAGACAATCTCACCAGTTTAGTGAAGATAATCAACAACAGCAATGTCCAGTGACCCTCTTGTGTGACTTTGTAATATGTTATCATGCTTGTTTTTTGCTGTAGAACGTGGTTCAAAGCTGTGCTATCAACTCTGTTTGTCTTACTTATGACCCTGTTGTGTGTTTCACGCTGCTTTATTGCTGCTCATTTTCCTCACCAAGTCATTGCTGGTGCTGTTGTTGGTAAGGAGACGCTGCTGAAATTTTGCCATCAGTAAAAGTGCTCTGTATACAGTATGGCATAATTACTAGACCATCTAATGCCAAATGACAAAACTTTTGCTATGCAGTTTGTCTGCATAAAAATTTCAACAAATAAGTGTGAGGTAATGCTGCATGCAATGCTGCTGAATTTGCCCACCTCACTAATTGCTTCTACTCTGTCATTTCTGCATTGGAATGACTTCGTCACACGATAACGCATAATTGCTGGACTTTTTGGTTATTATCATGTAACATTTGTCATTTAAACAAATAGACAGAAATTGATAAAATTTAGCAGAAATGTTTTGCAAGCTATGCTGTTATTAGCAACAGCAACGTTCTGCATTATTGGCTTTGTTTGTGTCCAGAATGTCTAACTTTGTTTTTAACACATGCATGAACACACGTGCATCTGCTTAGCTGCTGTATCAATATTGTGCTGATCAGTTTGTCTGTCAAGATAAGCAGTTTATCGATGTCTTTGATTTGTCTTTTGTACACCTTCATCTGCATTACTAACTGCATCATTGTCACTTTCTTCAATTTTGCTTTTGTTTGTGAAAGATGACAACTACCAGCAGTTGAATTTTGCTTTTTTTGTGGTCTTACCAATTAACTAGAATCAGTGTTTGAAATTAGTCGATTAGTCAAAGTTAATGTTTTGAGTTTAATCAGTCAAAAAATATTAATCAGTACCAGTTCTTATGTGTTGATAAAATTAATGTCTTTATGTGGCTGATAATCTTGCACGTTGTTTTGTGTTGTAGGAGTTATAATTTCCGACCGATTCATTCCAGTGGCTGTTGATCATTTGACATTGAAACATTATGTAATTTACTCCTGCATTCTGCTGGTTGCCGGAGTGGCCATATTCTATGCATTGATGTTGTTTGGGATGGATCCGTTCTGGTCGTTGTACTTGGCTGAGCGCTGGTGCAGCCAGCCAGACTGGATACACCCTGACACCTCTTTGCTCTATGCACTCGTTCGAGATTCATCAAGCCTTCTTGGTCAGAAACACTATGCTGTTTGTTGTTTTATAATATGTAATAATATGTATTTTTTTATAAAATGTACTAATTGATTATATAATGTAATAACCATTTGCACTGTTTTACTTCATATCATCATCATATCATATCACATCACTTGCTACGGCGCCCCTCCTCAGTAGCACAGGGGCGCCACAGTTTACAACAAATATTAGGCCTATACTAAAACATGCAGTAATAAAAGGAAAATGCGATAAAAAAGTAATAATTGTCAAGTACATATTTTTCACAAATACAAATTAAAACTTCTAGTACAAGAATAAAATAGTGCCTTTGAAATATATTCATATAACAGTAATTAAAATAGTGAAAAAATCTTAGAATAAATAATATTAGTGGTTTACTCTATACCTTGTTACACATTTTTGTTTGTCTTTTGTATATTCCATAAAATATGACAGTTGTTTGATATAGTGTCAAAGTTATGGTCAGACACGATTTAAGTGGGAACTTTTTTGAGACACAGTATAGTTGTGCTAGTACTATTTATTAATAAATGTTTCTGACAAATCAGAATCACATGTAACCAGAAGTGTAGCTAAGACCCATAAATTTTAATGATGTATTCATTGCATTCAGAGAAATTCTTAACGGTAACAAGGGAGTGTTGTGGAATTTCATTTAATTTTGTGTAACACTGCTTGTATGTATAGTATGTATTCTGTAAGATGTGTGACTGATGATACAAGAGCTTTGGTTGTATGTTAGCCTGTTGTGTGCAAACCTGACAAAAAGCTCACTTCTCTAGCTTACTAACTAAATGTACCACTTTCACTTGACATTAGATTGCAAACGTTCAATAGTTTACATGATGTTTGTTCGAACTACAGTATCTGTAGTTTGTCAGCTATCTGACAGTATCTAATAAATGCTGTAATTGGTTGTACAACATTGCTGTCACCCGCTGTTATCTATAGCTGCATTTTTCATCAGCGAACGGGGCAGGGCTGTTCACTGCTGACGTCATGTTCATTTACATATTCATGCCAAACGATATTAAATGAACGTGGTCTAACACATAGAGATAATTGAATATTTTTATCCAGTTCAGCGTTACAGATGATAAAAAACATTGAACTAAATATTATATATAATTATTGTATAATATTTGGGCCTAGTTTAATGATAAAAACCAAAAATAACAACAGACACGCCCACCGCAGAGTCATGAGACTACCGTAGAACGACAAGGACCACATTTTATCTCGGTAGGCAGATTGCGTTAATGGTTGACCTAGTTGAATAATGAGCGTCCAAATAAGGCAATAGGGGCGGAGTCTGGGAGAACAGCTCCACCATGTTAGCTGATGAAAAACGCAGCTTATGTGTGTATGTTTGCATCTGTCTTATTTACTTGTATTTGTCATATATGCATTTTCCACTATTTAATACGGAATGAATGTTTCTTTTAATTTCAATAATACCTTAATAACTTATTGACAGAATGTGCAAATTATTATGACATTGTTCTCTAAGTTTGCTTGTATCTTGTTGCATGTAGGTCTTGGTGTCGGACTACACTGCTGTAAGCTGTCTGAGGGAGGTTCAGTGTCTGAACATTCTGCTTCGGTTTTACGTCACTTTGTGACAGTCGTTCTTTCTGTCGTTGTCGCTCAAGGATCAGTGTTCATTCCTATCCCGTCACATTTGCCAATGTTGCTGTTTTATCTTCTTGTTGCTGTGAAAATTGGCATTGTAATATTTCTGGTGGTCGTTGCAGGGTTTTTAACTGGAGCTAATTACCACAGCAATACAAAACCCGAGTAAGATTCAGCTGAATGTTTGTTAAGCAGTCCATAACATGCATTTATTTTATTTGTCAGTTAATTGTTGTGAACGAGTCTGTAGAAGTAATATTTTCCAGTACTTTGATGAAAGTTTATTGTTGCTGAGTGTCTACACAGTGTTTCATAAAAATGGAAAATGGACCTCTTTTTCTTTCTTTCATAATTCACTCAAACGATGATCAATTTACACGTAATTTTTACCAGTTGTAGCTGAATAAATACTACTTCAAAATAATTTAACAGAATATGGCTGTTGATTAAATATACTTTGCTAGTTGTGAAGTAACGCTGAATTTGTATTTTTCAACTGCAACTGATAAAAATTTGGTGTAAATTGATCATCATTTGAGTGAATTAGGAAAGAAAGAAAAAGAGGTCCATTTTTAATGAAACACCATGTACTCTGTGGTCTTTGTTTTGATCCTTATCAAGAACACTCCATTCTTTGTATTTTGTTAATTCTCAGTTGTGTGACAGCATTTGATATACAATATTAGAGACTAAGATTTTGTTGACATTGTGTTCATACAGTGAAGATCATTTGCGTCAGTGTAAACTGTCTACGATATGACATAATGATGTTGTGGTCTGCAGATCAGTGAAGGAAGATGATTTGTGGAACTTTGCACGAATTTAAGACAATGAATGTTTTGCAGCATCGTGCTGTAGTTCTGTTTATTTATTATGCGTGAAAGCAGCTACTGCTTTAGCACGTTTTAGCCATCGCAGTTCTCTCTGTCTGTCTGTCCACCTGTCTGTGACATGGGTGGATCAGTCAAAAGCGGTGCAAGCTAGATCACCAAATTTTCACCGTCGGCTGCGTGGAAGACTCTAGTTTTAGGAACCGTAAAGCTTATTCATAAATTTGAAGGGGGTCACCTCAAACGAGGGCGCCTAATGAGAGGTGGGGTGGGAAAAATTTGCGATTTTTTGCCAATAAGTCGCTGCATCTCAATAACGGTGCGAGATAGGGGCTAGGTTTCTATTAATCACTAATAGGCATTGTACACTGGCTCTCGGTTGCCATCGAATTCAATGATCTTGGATGACCTTGAACGCTAAAATAGGGGGTTTACGGATCTTTTTGGCAATTTTGGGCTGCGAGACACATTTCAAGAGCGAATTGCACCGAAGTCAATTGAGACATGGAGAAGTTGCATATGAAATTTTCAGCATTGAACGTAGATATCGCTGGTTCAAGTCTCAATTTTCTAGGTTCAAGGAAACCAAGGCACTAGGGCATCAAAAAGCGGTACCCCCGTGAATGTCGTCATTTTACCATTGTTTGCAAGTCTTTCGTGAAAACGGTTGCAGATAAGCATGGGCATGTTGCCTGTTACAACAAACACTAGGGACGGGCTTTTCAGTCGTATCAACATAGATGACTTTGAAAGACCCTGAACTTCCCAAGTAAGGGGGTTTAGTGATTTTTGTGATCTTCGGCTGCAGCTCGCACTTCAAGAATGAACTGCGATAAAATGGCTGGAGATAGACTGACAGTTTGGGAATAGGAACTGCTATAGCCTTTCGCGTGTCTCGTGAGCATTAGCTCAAATTTCTTGTTCTTATGCTTGTACGTGGCGTTTACAGAAGCTGCTGAAGCTGAACACTTGTTTCTGTAGTTGATGTTTTTTTCAAATTGTATTTTGCCCATTGATGTGCACAGCTGTCAACAACTTGCAGCTGCTATGACCATACAATGCTGTGTTCTTTGCAAGTTTGCATGGACCATAGTCTGTTGTTGCTGTTGATAGAATTTTTATATCTGGGCAGTTTGAAGTTTGAAGCTTAGCCAAATAATGTGCCAAATATCAGATGATTAGTTCTGACCCTGAGGCATCTATAGGCAGTATAACCTTATAATATGTGTTGATACAGTGCAGAGCTTCTGAGTGTTTTTATGATGTAGTTCTATTGTGAAAAATATTCTATGTTCAGAGCATTAGAACACTTTTGTGGTGTTGGTAGTCCTTGTTTTCCATAACAGTTGTGATCACTTTATGCAATTACATGTATTATGTTTATGGTGATGTTTTATTCATTGCATGTTTGTGTTCTGTTGATTTTGTTTTGGTGTTACCTTTATTGCATCAATTACTGCCAGCACTGGCTTATTTGTTTCCTTGTAGTTAATTATTTGTTTTATGGAGCGATGTTCCAGTATCCTGCTGATACAGCAAACACTGTGCGATGTTGATTTTCACATTTATGATGTTTCTTTTTGTCTGACATCATACTTGACGCTTGTGTTTAAATACCTTAACAATAATTAACTGAATTATGCTGTGGATTACACATTAAATGTTTCTCTTGCATTGGGTGACCAATGTTGGGGCTCCGGGGAGCAAAGACCCTAGATGGTCAAGATACATCAACATTATCAGTGGATGAACAGACAGACAGACCACGTATGGTGGCTATACTGGCTTTGCTCTATTACATAGCAGATTGTACATGTAATTTGAGAAATGCTCACATGATGCGTGACGGCATCAGTGCTTGCAGCTGGGAAATTAGTGTCCTCCAATAGACAGCATTATCACATTGATGACTGTCTGGAGGATAACAGGGAAGATTATTAGAACTACCATTATGTTAATTACATATGCACGCATATAATGGAGTTCTTACAATTTTAGATTACCCTTATTTTTGTATTTTTGTGTTTCTGTAAAGGTTAAACTTTTTGTTTATTGTAAAGTTTAAACTTACCATTCCATTACTGTGTTTGTGTGCATTCTGCTTGAAAAGGCCGTCCCCGAAATGACCCATACTGTGTCGGGTGGGACGTTAAACCCTACTCACTCGCTGTACAAAGTGCAATAAGATAATAATGTGTTTTGAAAGAGGTACTTGAATTTGATGTTGCATAGGGAGGATTCTCAAACGTCGATGGTCTAAAGTGAAACTGTTAAAGTCTTATGTTTTATGCTGAAAATTTTGTATGCATGTTATCTTAGTCTGTCACCAATAATTTTGGTGCAATTCACTGTTGAAGTAGGCATCGCAGCATAGAGTCACAAAAACACGAAAAACATGCTTTTTGGATTTCATTGTCATTCAAGGTCATCCATGTTTTCTATTCCTGAAAAGGTCGTCAGTAGTGCTTGTAAGCAGCAAGTGTGTGTTTTTTATCTGCATCTATTTTTATGCTAAATTAGTGGATAGTAGCAGAAGTCCTGCATTTTTTTGTCAGGGTACCCAAATTTGACAGCCTTGTATGAATGATGCGTTGAACTTACTGGGTCAAAACTTAGACTGTTGAAATTTACATTTAATGCTGAAAAATTTGTGTGCAGGTTGTCTTGGTCTATCTGCACTGATTTCAGCACAATTCAATCTTGAAATGTGTGCTGCAGCCAAAAATTGCAAAGATTTGCTAAAACCTGCTATTTTGGGGGTTCAGGGTCGTTCAAGGTCATCGATGTTAATACCATCAGAAAGCTCATCGCCATACCATCAGAAAGGTCATCACCAGTGCTTGTTATCATTAGTAGAAAGTCTGTGCCTATATACAACCATTTTTACGCGCGAAAGCAGCTACTGCTTTCAGCACGTCTTAGCCATCGCAATTCTGTTCATCTGTCCGTCTATCACACGGGTGGATCAGTCAAAAACGGTGCAAGCTAGGATCATCAAATCTTCACCATCGGCTGCCTGGAAGACTCTAGTTTTAGAAACCGTAAAGCTTTTCCATAAATTCGAAGGGGGTTACCCCGAACGAGGGCGCTAAATGAGAGGGGGTGGGCAAAATTTGCTATTTTTGGCCAATAAGTCGCTGTATCTCAGTAACGGTGCGAGATAGGGCCTAGTTTACTATTAATCACTAATAGGAAGTCATACACTGGCTCTCGATTGGCGCCGAATTCAATGACCTTGGATGACCTTGAACGCCAAAATAGGGGGTTTGATGGATTTTTTTGGCGATTTCAGGCTGCGATACAAGTCTATATCATTCACAAGGTGGCGCCACGAACTGCTATAGGCTTTCGCGCATCTCGTGAGCATTAGCTCAAATTTCTTGTTATGCTAGACTAGCCGATAGCAGTAAAATAACGAATTTTTAATTTAGGGGTACTCCTCTTTAACGTCGTCATTCGAGGGGACTCTCCTCATGCAATGCCATGTAATTTTGTCTCAAAAACTAGGGTTTATGGAAGCCCACAGTGCTTAGATTACTGAAGGACGAGTGACATCACACCTTAGGCATTATCAAAGTGTGCACTTAAAAACGAAACCCATAAAGAGCTTTGAATTGAGGCAAACTATTCTGATCAGTCTTACACTAGGACAAGAAGAAACATTAGCAACTGCATATGACCATTTTTGTTTCAACAAAAGAAACTCGTCAATCTGACAAAGAACGAAATGAGTAAGAGGAACAGTGTTAAAATGGTTTACTAGTTACTTTAGCAACAGGAAACAATATGTTGCTATGAAAAATTATGAGTCTGCATTTGAGACTGTTAATTGTGGTGTACCTCAAGGATCAGTATTAGGACCATTATTATTTCTAATATATATATAAATGATATTCAGTATGCTGTGTCGGATGCCAAATTAAAATTATTTGCAGACGACACTAATTTATGTTTGCATGACTCAGATTTAACTAAATTATTTTCTAGGGCTAATATTGGTATGTCCCAACTTTGTGATTGGTTTAAAGTTAATAAATTAAGTCTCAGTCTGGATGAAACATGTTATACTATATTTGGATTGACTCACAAAAATATGACTGCTGATACATTATATATTAATGATAAAGTAATTCAGAATGTGGCAAGTTGTAAATATCTAGGAATTTTAATAGATAGTGATTTAAAATGGATAGAACATATTAAATATATATACAACAAATTGATTAAATTTGTTAGTATTTTTAATAAAATAAGAGCCAAATTGCCATCCGAAATACTCAGATTGACTTACTTTGGTTTTGTACATTCACATTTGTCATATGGTATTGAAATATATGGTAATACAACAACAAATCATTTGTCTAAATTGTTAGTACTTAATAATATATTGTTGCATATTTTACAGCATAAACTTTTTAAAACGCATATTATTGACTTATACAATACATACTTTACTTTACTTTTATTGTGTTGATGGTGGTCAGCATTGATGGGCGTTTGCCTTTTCTGGTAACCTGGCATTGTAGTCGATTATTATTGTTGAAATTGTTATTTGATGTCTTACTTGGCTAATAAAATTCTCTCTCTCTCTCATTGAATAGAGCCTAGTCCAAAAACAGCGTTCACAGTGCAGTGCAACTTTTAAGCAGAAATTAGTGGGTGGTTAGCTGCGTCGTTGCCGGAGGGAAAGAGGGTTGAATGGGGGGAAGGGGTCGAAGAAAAGGAAGGCAATTGCTTTCGCCCTTTTTCTCAAATTTTGGACTGTCAGAAAATTGTCGGAACATTTTTTCTTCCTGTCCGAAAATTTTGGTACAAGAATGCAAAATCTGGGAAAACCGTTTCCATTTTGAAAAAATAGATTATGGACAAATTTGAAATTTTGAGATCTCATAATTTTAGCTGTTGAAAATTTGCAACTAGGCCTATCTGCCAGAATTTTGTCAAAAATTTGCAGTGTCTGTCAGAAAATTTTAATTTCATGCTTGCCTATTTGTTAACCCATATGTCGACGCTGCATGCGAGTGGGCGGTTTCCATTTTTCTTCTCCTTTCTCTGTCTTTTTCCTATCCCTTACTTCTATTTTTCTTTTTTTTCTTTTTTTCCGGTTTTTTCTTTTTTTGCTCTTAAAACGGGATCTGCATGGGTGTCACGTCACTTTGTACGCACTTTTGGGGAAATTTTTGAAATTCTAAATTGCTGCAGTGAGTTTAACTTTATTGGGTATAGTATCAAGTTACCAACTGGGATCATGACAATGATGACGGAATATTGTTAATCTAGTTTACTGTAAAAGTAACCAAGCTATCTCTACCATCCACAGCAGCGAAAATAATGGATTAACCCGTTTGGGCAAAATGCCTGAAGTAGGACTGTGGGTGGAAGATTCGTCCGAGTGGGTGGGCTCACAGTATATACAGGGTGGTCCAAAAAAAACGGATACCCAGTTTTATTTTTGGGATAACGTCGGTAATTCAGCACTGATTTTAACCATTCTTTCACTGTTACAAGCAGAAATTTATGGCGTGTAAACGTGAAGTTCTTCCACCCTCCGCACCTTTATTGTGTGACTACATTACCTAGCAAAACAAACACTGTCAAAGCTACAGTGGTCTCGGAGAACAGGCAACACATAAAGATATCAATTTCGTAGCATAAAACAGTTGAGCTTACTTATTTGCAGTAGTGCCTTGTGACGTCATTGTTACGTCATATTGTGTTTATTTACTTTGTTTACCAGTAATAATTTTTTGAATAGGCCTAAATCGTTTGATATGGGCAGAATAACAAAGGATGATCGCTGTTTGATCATGGGCTTACGAACTGAGAACTGTTTTGCTAGGTAATGTGGTCACACAATAAAGGTGTAGTGGGTGAAAGAACTTTACGTTTACGCGCTATAAATTTCTGCTTGTAACAGTGAAAGAATGGTTAAAATCGGTGCTGAATTACCGAAGTTATCCCAAAAATGAAACTGGGTATCCGTTTTTTTGGAGCACCCTGTAGAACCATGTTCTGTATACTGTGGTGGGCTTTTGCTCACCTAGTTTGCATGTAAAAATTGCTCTGTCGCAGTGACTATATCGAGTCGTGCATTCCATCCCTGAAATTTTTACTGGGCTGTCCAAAATAATAAATATCGGTGCAGTTTTTTTCTTTGACTTCAAAGTTTTATTAAAAAAAATAAAAAATGTCTGCATAGTCTGAGTCTGAGTTCTGTCACCGACGTCAAAGTACCGTGAGATCTTACGGTCACGGTCACGGTCACACCGTCACGGACTCGGCCCGGTACCCCGGGTCCGGCGGGTTGTGCAATTGCCAATTGCCTGCGTCCTTTCTGCTATTGACTTTGGACTTTGCTGACTGCTAGCACAGTATATACAGTGTGTCTCAAAAAAATTGGGACCCCCGACATTTTCGACTGTAACTTTAAAAGCTATTATTGGATTTTGATAGTTTTTGGTACGAGTATTCCTGACACAACTTGCCATCAAATGACCATTTAGTTTCCCACCTCACCCAATGTA
>Ga0209367_1006929_pt1 | contig 15647 bp, 10 predicted proteins | sample WorMetLIZISLAND2_FD_187412 | JGI IMG/M metagenome (GOLD analysis project Ga0209367, IMG submission 187412) | Marine gutless worms symbiont microbial communities from Max Planck institute for Marine Microbiology, Germany - Olavius geniculatus... ... | reverse complement strand
TCAGATGTCACTTAAAGACCCACTACTTTCAGTCAGCCTTTTCTGCCACCTAGCGTCCATCATCCTATGCGCCCTGATTCTTTCTGAGACTTTGGCGCTTTATAAATCATTTACTTACTTACTTACCATAACATAACAACAGTACCATATACAAATAAATGCAAGAAGTAGCTGGCTTATTATGTTCCATGTAATCAGAACAAAAAAAAACAAAAAAGTAAAAATGTAAAAGTAAAAAGTGAACAAAACAAGAAATTTATACATATTCCACAGGTAAAGTCATGACAGTGAAAAGTATTTGTCAAACAAGTCAGTTCTGAACACCAACTGAAAGTGAGTGACAATGAGAATTGAGAGCCTTAAACTGAACCTAAAGGTGTGCAGCCAGAAACTAATCAAGATGCAACTGAAGAAGTCAGAACGTAATTTCAAGGCAAACTGATGCATATCAAAATGACAAAATCAATGACTTTTTATCAGTTGCTGTGAGGAACTGAATAGAGATCAAATGTACAAAAACTTTTCAGCTGAAACATAGAAACTAGCAAGCAAAGCATTTACTCACTTAAAGCCAATAGAAGATATAAACAAATTTATGAGCTTATAACTAAAGTATGAGCAAGACAGTTCTGAATCAATTGGAAATGACCCATCTGTAAATTTACATGATCACAGTAAAGCGAGTTGCAGCATTTGAATAAACACTGGAAATCACAATGTACATGTTGCACAATGTACACAATGTACATTTTGTAAAGCCAAATGGTGCTGCCAATAGAAATTCAGCAACACAAAACTGTTGCAGATTGGATAACAAGCGCTGGAAGAATTAATCTATGCACATTGACCTAAGTCAAAAATACTAACAAAAAATGATTAGGACTTAATCCAGTAATGCATATAACAAGAGATATTGCAAAAACAAACCCAGAAAAATACTTGTGGCATATCTGCTCTATGTTCTCTGCTTTTACCTATTGTGACCACAACTTAATAAATGACAATAACACAGACATAAATGAGTTACATATCTTTGATATTATCAAAGTACACACTAATAACTTAATAACTTGACATTATTAACTTTATTACTACCAGCCTTAACAACAGCAGTAGTCACTGCACATGCTGCAAAAATCATTTAAACACATTGTAAATTTATCAAATGCTCAAAACATAATGCTAGGCCACAGTTTGAACATGATGCTAAAATGACAGAGTCAGAGTGTCAGTACCAAAACTTCTCTAAGTACATGATGCATATATGCACAAAGTATACAGTACTTCAGCACCAGTGGCGTCATGGCAGACAGGGAGAGGCAATGGATGACTTCACTTTCTTGACCAACTTTCGCTGAGCCTAAACTTTGGTCTAAATACATACTTAAGTCAAAAAGTGAAGTGATTTTGAAAGTTTGATCTAAGTAGGTACTTAGACCAAAGTTTTGATATACGACTATAGACTTAAACCAAAATTTCGGTCTAAGTACCTACTTAGACCAAAGTTAAGCTGAACTAACATGGCTAATGTCAGTTCAATTTGCATGTCCCCATTTTGAAGAAATTTAGGGAAACGATGAAATTCTGAACAGCTATTGCAACTTCCTACCCCCCAACTTTTTTAACCCACGACCAAGACTCCCGTTAGTGTTTCAGACTCTGGCGTACATATGTCGCCAGTGTTAAATTTTGGCGTACGCTTATGCCGTGGAAAAATTTTCGGCGTAACAGTTTACGCCAGAACACACATTTTATATGCAAGCCACGCCTGTTTATTTCAGTGTGCGTGAAATATATGTGTATAATGCAAAAATTCACAGGAAAACTATTTTTACACATGCCTTTTCAAAAATACAGGAAAAGTTTAATTCAGGCAGTAATATGATAAGCAGAACCGAATGGACATAAGCAGACTGTCTTAAGCCTGGTACATCGTCGACATCGGCAGGCACAGCGTTCAGTCCATGCATTGCTCCAGTCTCCGGCATGCTCTCTTCATTCACGATGTCGTCATTGGATGACATGTCGATTGTTGTTTTTTACTAGGCATATACCAATATGCTTTACCATTTTGAAGTGCATTAGTTAATGCGAGTGCCTCTGGATGACCACGTGAACGAATGACTAAGACAACGGAGGAGAGGCGAGTGCAGGGTATCATTAGGCCTACATCGTAAACTAATTAGCCAACCATTGCCAATTAAGCGATGCCAGGGTGATGACCTGACAGTGAAGCTAGACAGGCGCATCAGCAGGAGCAGCCATAAATTTTAACACACCCTGCACTGTGGTCAACAAGGGAAAGCACTCAAGAGAGTGACAGACTCAGCTGTCCGTCAAGACAGGAAACTCCATGACATGAAATCGGTGGCTGCGAATGACACATCCCGGTCCCGGACTCAGGTCTCGGATTAATCAGCGGTGCATGTCGAGATGTCGTGTTGTAAGCGTACACTGCAGTGCAGAACGTCAATGATGCGTTAATGGTGTCAGGATTCTATGAGTCATCACAACAGCGCAGTTCTTTCGTAGACTGCGTTATCTGAGCTACATGTGTGCAGCTGAGCGGTGATGCAATGACATCATTTTTTGACGTATGCTGACATCGGGCTTCAAAATTTCGGTGTATCCTTACATCGGGGGTCAAGATTTTTGGCGTATTCGCAGATTTTTTTGGCATCATATACGCCAATACGCCAACTAACAGGAGCCCTGCCCATGACGCCTTGTCAGACTTACACGAAACTTGAATTCCATGTACACACATTTGCAAGGTAGTGTGCTAATCCTCTACTGCAAGACTTACTTATATGCGGGACTTGCAGTGACTTGCACAAAATGTTTAAGCAGAAGCAAAATACATCTGATACAATCCAACCAAAATGTGTGCGGCAACAGCTTATAACGATTAAGTAACAGCAAAAAAACGTTTTTAAACAAAAATAAACAGCATTATGCCAACCATGATTGGCTGAAGTAACTGGCCATGTTAAAAACAAGACCAAAGACAAAAGGCAGAGAGAGAGCGTGTGTTCAGAATGTCACACAGAACATTTGCCTCTGTCGAAACAGCAGCTCCGAACATCACTGCCGATTCACAGACAGTTTAAGTCGCTGGGAGAAGAGTCCATCTGGTTAGCAGCAAAGACGAGACAGCAACAGCAGAGAATGCCGTGTTGCAATGGCACAAGCTGAAGTCAAGAAACAGCCCTTCAGCAATGCAACTGGTAAGTTAGCGAGTAGCAAGTAGGCCTTCGAACTTTGTCACCCATCACAGCTGAAAACCATCGTCCGGCATTTGAACGTTTGAGTCGAATGTGAATCCCTCTTCTGTCTGTGCAGGTGCAATGTCCAGGTCCTCCACATCACTCTGGGCAATCATCAGTTCATCACATACATTGCAACTTAAATACCAGCATGAGCCCAGCCATCTTTACAAAACATCTGTAACACTGATCTTCATCTCTCATTCGATATTTTACATCTGACTATTACAGTAACGATGCGGTCTGATAATCACAATTAACTTAGACCCACTTTATATTCTTCTATGGTGATGATGATGAAACCATCTTAAAGTCTAGCTTACTAGTACCATATTTGGAAATGTCATTTCTTTTGGTTTGTAAAAAAAATAGAAGGCCTGGCCCCAAGTAGTCCAAAAGGGATATTTGGAGGCCACATTGGAGGCTCATATTTCACAGGCAGTACAATGAATGGTCAATTTCATTATCTATTAGTAATAATAAATACTTTTAAACATTATGATTCAGAACAAAACAGCTTGCACCATGACACAACAAACTGGAAGAGCTACCAAACTAAAAAGCAGTTTACATCAAAGGAAACTGTCATGTATGTTAATGATTTCAACTGCTGTAGAATAAGTTGTACGTATTTTTATTCAAAAAAATACTTTACAAAGTCTCACTGACCCCTCCGAAGTAAGTATCAATAATCTCGTAGACCAGTTTGTAAATGTCCTCATTTTCATGGTTCTGCAAGGCTTCCATCTTGTCCAGACCTGAGCATTACATATCACACACCAAGTGGTGCAAAAAAAACGTCCCGAACATTTGCATGCATTATTCACCCGAGCAGTCAAAATGAATCAGTGCAAAAGCATATATGTAATGACCAAACATCTTCGAATATGTGTAGGAATTTTCGCCTAAAACACTTCTGTATTAGCCGTGATACAAACAAAATAGTGTCACAGGCCGTAAAGCAATTTTTGCAAGCGGTTCATCACTTGTGTTGCCGCTTGTACGCAGGCTATGCCAAAACGTCACAGTAGGCCAAATCATCAGTCAACTAATTAGCAGAAAATGTGTTGAATAGGTTCGCCATTCTCCTTTGCTACTGCTGCTAGACGCTTTTTCCACTGCTATATGGCTTTTCTGATTCTGGTTGTCTGATGTCGACGTCATACCATGTGTCTCTGATAACAATCCAAAGATCTTTGAGGTTTGAAAAACAGTTTACGCATTCATTGACAGACATAGACAAGTTTTTGCCAGCTATCGCAAACTAAATAATGAGTGAAGATTCAAATCTGTTGAACGCGATGTACATTTTTGTAAGCTGATGAAATCGGGCGTTTTGTATCGAAAAAAATTTGAGTTGCTTCATGCGGTGTCATGAAATTCTGTTTTTACATAAATGGATTTTTAATTCATCTTACGTCATTAAGCGGCATTCAGTGGTGTCATTAATGAGGTCATTGAAATTTATAAGTAAGTAACAATACATATTGGTCTACAAATGTGCAAAAGAAAATTTATCTCTATAAAGTATACCCGCCCTTATAAGTACGCAAAGTTCAAGACGTTTTTTTTGCGCCACCCGGTATACATACCACACATGCAGGCCCATAGCCAAGTTGGTTCAATCGAACCCCCTATCAGCCACAACCATCAAAAAAATAACCAAAAATGTTACCATCAGATTTGATTTTCAAACTTAAAATGCACAAAAATGCATTTGCAATCTGGGGAACCTTGCAGCACATTCCAGACTCACTAGCAAGATTCATGGAGGGCGACTTCACTTTGTTCTAAATACGGGCCTGCATACGTGATCAGCAGCAGCAACCATAGTCTTCATAATTCTATCCAAAACAGCAGATCATATTTACAGTCACCCACATTCACTTATGCACTGGTACCTCTGCTACCTGGATATTATGTTTCCAGCAACATATCGTATTCATCAAATAAATGAGTTGAGCACTGGAGCTGCTTACTGAAAAATAGTGTCACTATAATGTCATGCATTATTATTGCTATTTACTATTATTAATATATTAACATATTAATTAATATATTAATTAATATATATAATATATTAATATATTATATTAACTACCGTAAACATACTTACCACCACATTCTTCAATCATTGTGCAGACAGATTCAACCTCGTCATTGGCCAGTTTGAGTATATTATGAAGACCGTCAAGCACCACTTGGATCACTTGTGTGTCCTTGACACCAAGCAGGTTGCATAGTGGCCTTATCACACCCTGACTGACGACATATGCCACCTAGTGTATAGTGCATACATACATGGACACACTGCACAACCTATGGCACACTCAAGAACAACTGGGTTGATGGCATAACGGTAAAGCACCAGACTTACGATACATGACCCAGAAATTGTCGCTTCCACTCCCGGTTGGGTCACTGTCTAGTGGTTAGTACTTCGATGAGTGATTGTGTGTGTGGAAGACTTTGGTTTATAAAACAACTAATCAAATCACCTCAGCCTTCCAACACTGTGGGGCTACAGCAGACCATGTTCACCTCTCTCAGGCTGTGGGTAATGCCGTGTGATGCCATATGGCAGATGATGCTCTGTAGCTCTGAGATGGGCTCCCGTAAAAATGCCAAAAATTAATTTTTTAAACAAACTTTTAAGAATTGTTATGTCCATACATTCTACGTTCTACATATACACAGTGTTTCACAAAAAAGGCACCTTTTTTGTTTCTTTTATAGCTCAGTCGAATGGTGATCAATTGGCATGAAATTTTTACCAGATGTAGCTGAAGAAATACAAATTCAAATTATTTCAACAAAATGTGGCCGTTAGTTAAATAATCTTTGCTAGTCATAATGTAATGCTGACGCCATAATGTGTCATGAGTACAAACTGGCTTGTCTCAACTGGTTCTGTCAGTAGCTGCCCTGCTTCGATGGCGAACTTTATCTGGTTTACTGATGAAAAATGTTCATCGTGTCAGCACTTAGTAACATGGAGGCATAAAGTCAGGTGTCTCGCAATCCAAAAACTCATCCATCTCGTAAGCGGAGTGTGCTGGTGCACATTTTTGCTGAAAGACGTAAAAGTTTAGCCATCATAAAAAGTGTGCGAAAGTTATCGTTTTTTGCATTTTTGTGGTTACAATGTTAAAACTTCAACACTTTGTCATCAATAAACCAGATAAAGTTCGCCATCGATGCAAGGCAGCTATTCAGCAAGTCTGTCAGCGCCAGTTGCAACAAGCCAGTTTGTACTTGCAGCACACTATGATGTCAGCATTATGTCATGACTAGCAAAAAATATTTAACAACCAGCCATATTTTGTCTAAATATTTCGAATTAGTATTTCTTCAGCTTCATCTGGTAAAAATTTTGTGTTAATTGATCATCATTTGACTGAATTATGAAAAAAAGAAAAAGGTACCTTTTCTATGAAACACCGTGTATACCACCAACAGTGAATAATGACGCTCGATCAAGCCGGTGAGCACAATAGCCAGCTTCATGTCATATCTCACCACTTCTAATTCCATCACAAAACAGAGTCTTATCCGTTAATGACAGTGTTTTTGTACAGGCATATCTCACGCTCTTTTACACTGGACAAATGCAACATCAGTCCGTCAGTAACTCTGAAAATATGATTTGATATGAGCAGTAAATTGTATGGGTTGTTGCAGAGGCAACCACAGATGCAAGCACATAACGAAATTAACAATGGCATGACCTCCAACAATGCGACCTGCACAAATTAATACTCAACACATAACTAATAGCAATTAGTTATATGATAAACCTAGCCAATATACCAGGCCATATACTTACAATGAATGCAGGACCAAATACACAATGTCTCAATAAAAAAACATGCCACTTTTATTTTGCAAATAATTCCGTAAAACATTGGCCAACTTCAATAATTTTTGGCACGCAGCACCACAAAAAACTTGACATAATTGACTGTAGTTTAGCCCACCTCACCTTTATACTGTTGATACACTACCTTGTGAAATTCAGAAGTTGCGGATTAGTCATTTACAACAATGAATTCATACTGGGTAGCATATGCACTGGCTCCGAAATGATTAATCTAATAGCAACAAACATGAGTAACAGCTATTATTTCTCACAAAGTCTTACGTGTTACAGTGCATCATTTTTTATTACTGCATGTGCTCAAAATTTTCTCCTCCAACACAAACACAAGCGGTGGATGTTGATGCCATGCGCCAACAGCACGTTCAATAATGCACGGCCTGGAGTGACTCATTCTTTGATGATGCACAATTTCGGTTTGTTGATGTATGATCTTAAAATGAATACGAATAATGTTAAATATGTAACAGATTTTCAATGACTTTGTAGTCTCAATGATTTTCTGAGCCGATGCATTCGCTCCCCAGTATGAATTTATTGTTGTAAATGTTCAAGCTATGACTTCTGAATTTTACAAAGTAGTGTAGCAACAGTATTAAAGTAAGGTGGCCAAAACTATGACCACTTACGTCAAGTTTCTTTGTGATGTTGCATACCAAAAATTATCAAAATCGACTGATGTTTCATAAAGTTATTTCTTTTAAAATAAAAATGGCACGTTTTTTATTGAGACACAATGTACTTAAGAAACTTGATTCTAACAAGAAAGAAAACAGATAGGGACCTGTTCCTTGCGTCCACTGATTGTCAGATTGCTGATGGCCCATGCTGCTTCTTTCTGAGTCTGAAACTCACTCTGTTACAACCAACAGATGTACATACTAGGCATGATGACATAGCCACAATGATTTTCGCACACTGGCAGTAATTCAGCGATCATGTACACAGAAATAATAACCACGAGAGTAAAGAGACGTCAGACCCTGATAATGTTCAGGGGTGGATAATGGGCAAAGTATTCAGTAACCATCGCAGTAGATGACAGGGAAATCAGGGAACATTACAGTCAAAACAGTTTGGTAAATAAAGCTGAAAAAACCTCTGTGGATAGTTCAGCTGGCACAATAGATGCGCACACTACTTACTTATATTTTGAGGCAACTGGTAATAATTTTATAATTTCGGGACTTGGAGGAGTTTAAAGAATTGATGACATCTGAGTGATGTACAAAGCTCATGTAAACATTTCTTCACTTTGTTGTCTACTTCCCATGTGGACAGGAACACAGCAACATTGCTAAATGATTCATCAGCTCAGCTTACTTTAGCTAGCTGGACCATCCTAAGAGTTGATTCAGACCGAAAAACAATAGCAAACCACATCACAAGGCTATTTTCTCATGTAAATGATAACATCACACACATGTATGACCCATAAGTACAGCAATGTAGTTAATAAAACTAGCAAAATTCAATATTTCCACTGCCAGGTAATTACTGTTTTGCAGTCTTCTAACCAAATTAATGACTGTAATTTACACTGCTCATCAGTTTGTCTTCATGGTTATTGGTTCTTCACTTTTACCATTTTTCTCTCTCTTTGCTAACCGTATATGTCTCCATAAGCTATGTTGCCTGAATTAAAACAAGAAAGCCCAGCTAACGCAAAGGGAAACACGTGAGAGCGGTGCATGTTTGATTACCCTCTGTGACAAAAATCTAAGCTCACTGATCCCAGCAGTTGACATTCGACAAGATGATTATGAAAGCTAGCAACTATAGCATTTCATTTACACTCACCAGAGAGCATAATCAGTCTTGCACAGCCGATAGAAGTAAAATAATGACTTTTTAGGGGATACCCATCTTTGATGCCCTCATGTGCAGGTAAGTTTTTTTAATTTAATTTATGGATAAGCTTTGCAGATCCTAAAACTAGAGTCTTCCAAACAGCTGACAGTAAAGATTTGGTAATCCTAGCTTGCACTGATTTTGACTGATCCATCCGTGTAACAGATGGACTGACAGAATTGCGATGGCTAAGACGTGCTACAGCAATAGCTGCAGCTGTTGTGCGTAATGATCAATCGATTAACTAACTATTCAAGTACTTGCCACACTGCATATAAAACATAACCATATCTGATCGGCATCATTATCAGAACTGCATTTATAATTGGATTTACCTTATCGAGGTGGTGAATGATCATAGGGACAAGCCCAGCGTCAATGACTGCTTGAACCTGGATCTGATTGCCTGCCGTTATGTTTGACAGAAACCACACCGCCTCCTTCAAACCAACACAACCAGTCATCTACTCTCAATTTACTGCTATGCAGATTATGAACAATAATGGTTCTGACCACTACTTTCCATGTTTGTTTCATCAACCTATTTCTATGCCGTTAGTTTGTCCCTCTAGCTGGGTACCAGAAAATATCTAAAGTTGAAAATTTATGGAGTACTGTTTGAACAGTTTTACAAGCTGGATACTCTAAGTAGTGAAAAAGTAACACATATAATTACCAGTACAAAAAACTATTTACTAAGCTAACAGTTAATATCCTGGAGACTGCACATGCATGACTGCATGCAGTACAAAATGTTTCCAGTGGCAGCCTGAAGAAAAATTCCAGTGCGATGAGTCCAATTTGAAAACATGCCTGTGCAAAATCAACAATAAGCAGGCACTTAATAATAATAATAATAATAACACTGACAATTTCTATTGCGCCATAACATGGAAACCAATTACAAGGGCACTGCATTGAAGAGCAGCTGAAATTATATCTATCATCAACTTAAAGCCTGAGCGGTACTGCTAGTATTCCCGGCTCATAAAGACAGCAAAGTGCCAACAATGTAGCTGACACACAACTGACGTTCCCTTACAGCCAGTGGCAAAGCCCACGACACCATCACAGTGTTCATGACCTATCATGGCAGCCTAGTGATAGCTATTCAAGAATGTCGTAATTCATTGCTTTAACACTGTTAACTAGGCAACACGAAGAACAGGCAACCTGCATAATAATGTATTGCCACAACAATTCTAAAAGCTCAGATCTCAAAATTTTGCTTGCTTTTGTTAGGTGTCCTTATGGCGCAACATTATTGCACACATCAAAATCCATTCGAATCGTAGGAATACACAAATGCTGCGGCTTCTGCTGGCAATACTACAGAGTTACTAGTACCTTGTTGATCTTTGTCTTGTGATGAGAGAGAAGTGTTGGGAAGTAGAGGAGTGCACCATAGTTGAGCACAGTCTGAGTCTGTTCGTCTGTGCCAGTCACAATGTTGCCCAGAGCTCGAAGTGCAGCCGTCTAAACACAAGCACAGTCACGCAGTAGAACTGCTGCAGAAATTAACCATTACTCACGAGATTAAAACATTGAATCATTAAATTTTCAATCAGTCGCATTAACAAAAAAACACTGTTAAGTGGACATAATGTATCTCCACAATATCTGTTCCATTTAACCAACTCTCCTCAGTATTGCCCATACTTTAGTTGTCAAATATTCTTCAAATTCAAGAAAATACTATCTTCCAAATCAGCAGACCACTGAAAAAAAAATTTGAGCTAATGCTCACGAGACGCGTGAAAGCCTATAGCAGTTCTGGTTCAGTAGTTTAGCTAAAAATTGGGATGTTCACACTAAGTTAATATACAAATACCAAATTCTCTATCTGTATCGCATAACAATAGTTCCGTGGCGCCACCTTGTGAATGATATAGACTTGTGTCACAGCCTGAAATCGCTAAAAAAATCCATAAAACCCCTATTTTAGCGTTCAAGGTCATTCAAGGTCACTGAACTCAGTGCCAATCGAGAGCCAGTGTACGACTTCCTATTAGTGATTAACAGTAACCTAGGCCCTATCTCGCACCGTTACTGAGATACAGCGACTTGTTGGCCAAAAATCACAAATTTTGCCCACCCCTCTCATTTAGTGCCCTTGTTCGAGGTGACCACCTTCGAATTTCTGGAAAAGCTTTACGGTTCCTGAAACTAGAGTCTTTCAGGCAGCCGACGGTGTAGATTTGGTGATCCTAATTTGCACCGTTTTTGACTAATCACCCGTGTGGCAGACGGACAGACAGACGGACGGACAGAATTGCGATGGCTAAAAACTATTAACATTAATTTAAACACTATCAGCTAAAATAATAATAATAGTAATTATTATTATTACAATTTCACTCATTATAGTGTCACTGTCATGTCAACAAAGACCAATGTTGTAGGGGGCACTTATATTAATCTACAGCGAGTTGTGAGCACTACAAAAATAATGAATAAAGTGGATATTTAGCCAACAACCCAATTTTTAAAATGTAATAAAATATTACACATTCAGGCATTGGATATAAATGCTCAAAAGCTAATGAACGTACCTGAACTTTGACCTCAGTGGAGTTGAGCAGTGGTACCATGTATGGCACGACACCGGCATCAATGACCATCTGTATCTGATCATTTCCACCGTCTGTGAGGTACGACAATGCCCAGACTGTGTCCACCAGTATCTACGATGCACACACGACACGCCATCAAACACATCATCTCAGTGTGTCCCATGGTTTCTGCATGTGGCTTGGTAGTATAACGGTAACGGGCCAGACTGATGACCAAAAGGTCCCCGGATTGACTCAAGCCCGGAGCCCTGCCAGGTAACAACCTTGGGTAAGTTTTTCACACACGTGCCTCTGTTCACCAAGCAGTATAACTTGGTACCAGCCAAAGAGCAGTGATGCCCTGCCCCTGCAGCTGGGAAGGTAACCGTAGGTCGGGCGTCGCACTGCCCATGCATCACTAACTCGGCGGTTTATCCACGTGCAGGCTCGATGGCTACAGAAAGGGAGATGAGCACCCTGCCTACACCCAGGAGAGACATGGCGGCATGCTTTACCTTTTTACCGTATGGTTTCTGCAGTGTTGTAACAACCCACAATCTCATTCCAGTGAAGCATCACGGCCAAAACATGTCTCACATTCTTCGTTTTTAAACTTAATGTCCCTAAATGATTCTCTCTGTTGTCCAAAAAAATGAAAATTACTTGGAGCTAAATCTGGACTGTATGGCAAATGCTATTGCAGTTCCCAGGCCGTCTCTTCAATTTTCTTAACTGTCTAATGGGCTTATCACACGGTGGGGCTCTGCCATTTTTAAGAATGACACCTTTCTATAGGAAACCTGGTCAATTGCTTCAAATTGCTAGTCATAATCAATCCGACAATAATGCCTGGTAATACTGTTCATTCGCAGTAGGTCCTTCAAGCAAAAAGTCTGTGAGAACAACTCTACAAGTAAACCAAAAGATGCTTTGTCTGCAGCTAACCGTTTTTGCCATATGCAGTGCTCCAACACTGACATCATCACTAACTGATTAATGATTGCTGTAAAAGCAGGCGAACTATTCAAATACTTTTAAACGTGACAAGGTGTCACTGCTAATTACTACAAATGATCTACAATAAATTTCACCACTTTCTATACCTTCTGCGACTAGAAAATTTTATTATTATTCTCAGACTATGACAAACATCAACGCTCATCATTTATATCTGAATAATAATGACGTCACAATGTGACGTCATAAATGAAACCATGGTAAGTGACGTACAACAGTGACAGCACAACTTCATAATAGTTTTGGTTTTCAACTGTCACTGTGTGCTTACTGAGAAGAACAGTCCTGGAATTTATTGAATGCTCCTTGTATGCACTATCAGTAGCTATGTTTCACGTTACTCCAGAGATTCCATGCTACATACGTTGGTGTCGGTATGGTGAATAAGCATTGCCAATGCTGGAAGAATTTCACGGATCATATCGACCGGCGGCGGCGGGTCCTTGTTACGGCAGAGGTTCACCATGACCCACGTGACGTTCCTCAGAAACGAGAGCGGAACATTGGGATTAATGAAAGAGATGAGTGGCTTAACAATGCCCAGGCTGATGACGTAGTCCCGACACTGCGGACCATCACCTGGACATGCCACCAGTCAACCAGTGATATCTGACTTAACTGTAAATCATTCGACTTTCACTTCAAGCCAAATAATTCATTACACTTGACCTTGACTTTGATTAAAGACAAATATCGCTGCAGTCAACATACAGCAATTAATGCCTCAACTGCATTCACAGACATGGCACATGCTGTTCTGCAGCAAATGCTACCAAATACTGTGGCAAAAAATTGAAAAATCTTTAAATTTCTGTGGCTTTATTATCCCTAAATACCAATTTGTTAGACAGTAACATGTTACATGTAATTCAGATACAGTAACAAATTTTTCCAGCAACCAAAAAAAGTAATGAAACACTTTTGAAAATGCAACAATGTAAAATAATTAATATTGAAAAGCAAACTCAATACTGTAACTGATTGGACTTTGGGTATTACGTGCTGCAATATGTCACTCAGCTTATTTACACAAGAAACACTAAATAAAATATTTGCTCGTATCAACATCATCTATTGACAAAATTTTGTTACGTGACTGCTTTGGCCAGTACCAAATTACACTGCTTGTTAAACAACGACACATGTGTGCGAACGACTTGCCCAAGGTTGTTACCTAGCAGTGCACCAAGCAAGAGTCAAACCAGCAACCTTGTGATCACCAGTCCAACATTTCCACTGAGCCATGCATAAACCAAAGCATAGCACAAAACAAAAAATACAGATAACAACCAGAAACAAAAGGACACAAGAAGGCTTCATGCATCAGCAGTCTAACGGACCTATGATGTTGCCAAGTGCCCAGACTGCCTGCTCACAGACATTTTGATGTGGAGACTCGAGTAGCTGTAGAAACAATGGAACTGCTCCTGCATGCAATAACACCCAGCTTTAGCGAGGAGTTTTACATTAGCAACTGGCCCCGATCAGGGTCTATGAACAGACTTAGCAACTACCAATTATTCGGCTGATATCAAACACTTATTAACTACCTTAAAGAACAAACTGTTAATCTAACAAGTTAACTGTTATTATGCTGTATAAACATAACATCACCTGAAACGATGTTACCCACAAAGTAACAAAGATGTGAAACATGTCTGTCAGTTTGTGGAGGATAAATGAATTGACATATATCCTTCAGCTAACACATAATTCTACTTAGTTGTACTCACAGCATCAGCTTCTAAAAACTATGCATGTTAGTTTCTCTAATATGAAGTACAATTTCTGCGAACATTTAAACTGCATAAGTAACCAAAATCCAACAGACTTTATGACTAAAACAAACAGACTACACTTTTTCCAGTCAGAGATTCATATACTTAAGGTAACAGCAGAAAGACATATATAAGTAAGCAAAACATGACATCAAAGAATCAGAGTTTAAAAAAGTACATCAGTGACGTTTTTTTGTTTCACTGTATGACAATACACTTTCAGAATACTAAACATAGTTCTGAGGAGAGCGTACCCGCTTGAACAACAGCCTGTGTTTGCGCTGACGTGCCCGAAGCGATGTTGGTTAATGCCCACGCAGCTTCGAACTGAAGTGACGGGCTAGCACCCACACAAACAACTCACAGTCAAACTGATCTGCATTAGCAATCCCATTAGATGCGCAACTAAGCATACGAAAGCAGTTTAATTAAGAACAGAGATCAACAAAATGCACTCACTTGTCATGACAGACAAGACAGTTGACCAGTATTGGCATAATTCCTGATGCAATCAGGTCGTCAATTGGTGGATTTCGATCGCTCGATAACAATTTTCTGTGCAAAACAACAACAGTGATCAGACAGACAATCCTGATACCAAATACCATAACCGTAACTAACTGTTAGCAAGAAATCTGGTTTCTTACAGCAGTGTATCAAGTGCAGCACGCAAGCAATTCATTTACACACAAATAACCACAAGCAGCAAAGCAAGAAAACAAAGATAGCAGTAAGTAAGCAAGCAGAAAAGTAAAGCAAAGTAACTCAGGAAGGAAAGACTTTATACAGCAAAACTCGAAAGTGCTTGGTGTGCTAGTAAAAAAAAGTAAAAATGTCCTGAGATGGCATTTAAAGATAGATGGATTGAGATGATTACATATACAGGGTGCGGCAAAAAAGTAGCCCCCTAAAGTTTTTTCGCCGTTTTCTCAGCGACCGCTTGGAATTTTAATTTGGAATTTTACACGTTTATTTGCTGAAACCTGTTACATCTAACTGCCAAACAAAAATTTGATTCTGTTAAAAAATGACGAAGTTATAGACTTTTTAACATGATCGCCTACTGATTTTTCGGCATTCAAAAATGTTCATGCTAAAAATGCTATTTAATTTTTTAAAAACTAGTTACACGTTACTGCCGATGACGTCACAGTGACGTTTTGACAAACAGCAATTTATATTGTTTATAAATTATCATTAAATTATCCTTCCTTTAAAGCAATCGCCGACTGCCCACTGGATTCATCTTCCAACAGGACGGTGCGTCAGCACACACGTAGCGCGCAACGCTGCACAGCGCACAGAA
>Ga0209367_1006928_pt1 | contig 15648 bp, 9 predicted proteins | sample WorMetLIZISLAND2_FD_187412 | JGI IMG/M metagenome (GOLD analysis project Ga0209367, IMG submission 187412) | Marine gutless worms symbiont microbial communities from Max Planck institute for Marine Microbiology, Germany - Olavius geniculatus... ... | reverse complement strand
TTACAACATAACTGAAACTAAAAAGAAAAAAAAACTTGTTCAATTTCAATTTAAGAGTGTTGTCATAAGATCAAGTATTACCGACTAATTAAGTAAACTACCACCATTATGGCCTATCAATTTATTTTTGTGGTTTTAAAAGTGCCTCTCAAAGTTTTCGACAAATTTTTCCAATGTCTTTAAAACATTTTTAAAACGTTGAAATACAATGGAAAAAACGTTAAAACATAAAAAGTACAAAGCAAAACAGTAAAAACATTTATTACATCTATGATATTTGGTACTTACACAAATGCGACCAGAAAGAATATTTTAAAGACAGATGATATCTATCCAGATCCAGCATATATTTCATAGCCAGAAAAAAATGCTGGCAACATTCGTTTAACTGTGTGGCTTTAAGCCTGAGGTGACTTGATGAATGATAAAGATGATGAAGGACGAATAGACAAAAAGCATGCAGATCAATGACTTGACACTAAAACACCCTGTTAAGTTTTTAAAAATAAACTACTTTCTACTTAAGTAAAAATAATTATTCTTCTACTGAAGTAGTTTTATTTTGGGTTACTTTTACTTCTACTTAAGTAGATTTTTGGGATCACTACTTCTACTTTTATTCAAGTAAAATTTTTTGACTACTTTATTCAACACTGGTAATAAAATCTATATAGTAGATCTATGTAAATATTCGAATGCTTAATTATTTATAGGTAAGCCCCTATAGCCAGTATCGGTAAAAAAAAACTTCAAATGGCGTTTGTCTAGAACCGCTTACGAAATCGATAGGAAATACACCGCATAAAGTAAGAAACGATACGAGATCGTTCATAATTCTCACTTAATGGTGTCGGCTTCAGAAGCAGAATTATCTCTACAGACGCTGCATCAGCAGTAATCGATCAAATGGACTTGAGTAATCGCTTGGCAGATCGCAGACGTTTTTAATAGTCAATAAAATCGATCGAATAAAGAGTCTGCAATTAGATAGTCTAGTCGTAGTTTGACGAATCACATCGCTCAACTATCTTCAGCGGAAAATGGTCACAGATATACAATTACTTAACCTGAGAACTTAACAGACAGCCCGAAAATCGAATCGTGAAGGCACTGAGCTGAATACAACGTGCAGCGATGATGCTTCGCAAGAAAATTTTCCGCTTGCTGTGTGTGTTAAATTAGCCAGCGAATACTACTAGCCGTTTGCATTCTCTGAGAGCATCAACGGTGGCTGACTTCGTGCCCCGAATATCTATCTTTACGGTAGACAACACAACAGCATGGAAGTAGCTCCGTGAGACAACAGCCAGTGGCCGATGGCGGATGCGGCTGCTGCTGCTGCCTAAAATGCTTTTGCTTGTATAAAAGACAGAACGGTCCCTCGCGACAAGCAGGACATAAATACTAGTGTTGGTGGCTTAACTACACTTGACGGAACAACTCTCCTATGCGCCAACGCATCAGACATGCTGAAAGCGACGAATTTACTGTAGTTTGTCTTTGCTATTTTTGCAGTAGGATATTTCAACTTCAATTTTGTGTTTTGCGTATGAATAAACTTTAAAACAAAGATAGCCTATCAGAGAAACTTATTTGAGCTTCATGATTGTTGCTGTTGGTTAATCACAGCCTTATAGTAAAGCCGTTGCGGATCCAGATTAAAAGCAGCCAGCGTACTCAACAGCGTTCAAACAAAAAATTTAGTGAAGAAAATTTTAAAAAACCAAAGTAGCACGTGCGCTGACAATGCTTTATTGTTTTTTGGGCTGAAAATGCAGCATAATGCGTTTAGCGGCTGGGTTCTGTCTGGACCCACTAAAGAGCCGACGGCGATCACGTACAGCTCGATTAAGAAAGAGGTACATACACCGTGTCTCGAAAAACGGTCAACTTATTTTTGTCGTAACTTTGTTAAGATTTTACCAACTTTAATAATTTTTGGCATACAGATGGCTAAGACGATAGAATTATGTAAGGTGCACTCATTTTCCACTTCACATCTTCTTGCAAAAAATTATCAAAGTTAGTGGTCGACAAAGTTATGACAAAAACAATTCTGAGTGTTTTTTTTTCAGACACGGTGTAGAAAAAAATATGCAAAAGAGTAGAAGGGTGTAAAATGCTGCATATTTTATACGCTAAACTATTCTATTGGGTCGGGTTTGTACTTGGATGGTTGACTGCCTACAGGCAGGTAAACAATCTCGATATGTGTCCAGCCGCTTAGGTCAACTTAGCCTTCCATCCCTCCGGAATGGGTAAATCGATTACCGGCCGATCTGGCTGGGGTTAAGGCGGGGCGCGTTTACCTTATCGGGTGGCGATATGTGATCCCATACGGCAGGTAACGCTCCGTAACTCTGAGATGGACTTCCCATAAGAGCCATATCACCACCATCTTTAACCTGTAACTTTTAGTGGCAATGACGAACCTGCATACGAAGGAATTCCTGGCGCCGATTGAGCTGCAAAAGCTGCTGTCGACGTCGCTTGGCTTTCTGCATGGCGCAGCTGAGCGCCGCGGTGAACACCACCAGCGCCGAGCACGGCACGAAGTGTATGAACACGACGCGAAACCAGAAGTAAACGTTAAAGTAGACGTGCATGTGGTGGTATGTCTCTGTGCTGCACGCGTCGGTTCACGAGATGGTATGTCTGCTTGCTGCACGCTGAAATGGACGTGCATGTGACGATCGACGAAGGGAACGTAGCTCTTCTGACAACCGATAATCGTCGAGTTTGGATCCACGTGAGACGGCAGCTCCAGCCGCTCGACGCGCATCTCCATGAACCGCCCCCAGCGGTGCAGCGAGCAGGCACACCATCTCCATGAACCGCGTCAGCTGGGACACCAGCGCTGCCACGTACACGCCTCCGATCACCTGCCGCAACCAGGTTTAACTAAGTAAGGAAAATGAAGTAGACATTTACAGCGCACCAAATGCCAGCTAAGTTGGTCTGATCTGCTGCACTTCACCAACGTTGACAATCGCTAAAGACTTCCACACAGAACCAGTACGATAAACGCAAGGACTACCTCACTTTTTTACTGATGTGTATAAAATATTAATTACCAGATATAAACATTCGTATTTTTTCGTCGATTATTTAATTGGCATTATTGTAATAAATTTACCAATTTGTCGCTGTATGTGCTGGCTTTAGAATACTCCGTGCCTCAAAAAAAACAGGCCATTTTTATTTTTTTGAATAGCTTCTTAAAACATTAGCCGATTTTAATGATTTTTGGCGTGCAGCATCAAGAAAAAACGGTGTAATCGGTTACAATTTTGCCCACCTCACCTTAATATTGTCGCTACACAACTTCCGGAAATGCAACCCGACAAATAATGCAATCAACGGTCGAACGTCAATTGCTGTTCGTGGGCACGAAATTCATAAACAATTAAACATTAAATTAAATGCAGCGCAAATAAGGATTGCTATAAATCATTAACAAGAAGTCGTGCATTTCTATCTCTCGGTCAAGTATGGGTAACTGAAGTTGAACGATTCGTACGCCTGTAATCGTGGTCAGTTAAAGCGACGAGAGAGTTACGCAAGAAACGACGCGCACGTTTGTCAATGTCATCTTACAAGCCGCAGAAACAGACGACGCTACTTGGTAATAAACTTGACGGAAAACAGTAATTGTTTTCCGACAAGCTGCGCGCGGCAGTAATCATTACCGCACCATTGAACGAAGGTAATAACATATGCTTAGAGCTAATTCCATTGGCGGAGAGGACGATGAAAACAGTAGCGTAGCCAAGGGGGTCAGGAAGCCCAGGGAGCCCAGGCCCCCAATTCCTCAGACAAACATTTAAACTGCACTAAATGTGCCAATTTAGGCAGTTGATTCCCAGGAAAACAATTAAAATTGTTGCTAGCAGATTTCATATTTTAAAGCTACAATGCACCGAATTCGATTTTGGCTAAAGCTCCGCCCCAGACCCCTCTACAGCGCTCTCCCGGATACCTTACTGGATTTTAAGGGTCCTACTTCCAACAAGAAAAAGAGAGAAAAAAAGGAAACATATAAAAAGCAGGAAGTAGATAAAAAGGAAAAAAGAAAAAAAAGAAAAGGGGACGAAAGAAAAAAGAAGAAAAAAGAGACTCCCAACAATTCACATTTCTGGTTACGCCACTGGATGGAAGAAATGAGAAGGATCGACTTGCCTTGACGATGTTATTGACTGTACAGAAGCGCTTAGCGAGGACACTGTGACAAACGTAGAGATATCGCTGCGCCGCCAAAGCCACTGTCAGCCAGACCGATGTTGTGTGAAAAATCGTTGGAATGTAGTCTGTGAACCAGTAGTATATCAGACACCTGTATATGTACAAATTATCACGACAAATAATAGATGTAAAAAGTTTATACGTTTTTTTTTATTTTTGTGACGTGTTTTACGTTTTAATGTGTGTTTTACTTTATGAACGTTTAAAATTTTGTTTTAAAGTTTACTATCATCTCATCAATAACATTGAGAAGCACTTATGTACCAGAGAAACGAAAAGCGGTGGTAGTTTACTTAGTCTGGTGATACTTGGTCTTATGATCACAAGGTTGAATTAAAATTGAATAAAGTTCTCTCTATGTCTTTAATTCCAGCTATACTGCACCTACATGCAGTAGTTAAACAAATTAAAGCTAACATTTTTTATTCAACGTTTTTAAACGTTTTCTCATTCTTGCCACGTTTTTAACGTTTTCATATTTTTTCCGGAACTTTTTTACATCTATGCTACAAAATATCATCCTAATGATGAGCATGTAGAGACAATGCATAGATAACATAGGACGTTGTTTGTCGACATGAAATATTCAATTAACTGACGCTCAGAAACTGAAAGATTATTGATAGTTTAGTAGGAATAAAAAGTAAAAAAATAAGAAATTTAAATACATAAAAATATGTTATTTTGTCTTTTTACGTTTGTTTTAAATTGTAAACAAATAATTTTATATATTGGTAATTAAATTAATGACAATAAAATTAATAAAAAAAATTTTTTAAAAACATACTCGTGTATCAGCATCATCATCATCAGCATCAGTTTATTTTGGAAACACAAAACATGACAATGTCAGAAAATACAGAACAGAACAATAAAACATGTGTTCCAAAGGTCAGAAAGGCCGCAACGGCACTTATAACTGCCCATATAACAAAAAGTAGCTTTTTCGTTCTGTGTTTTTTATTTTTGTTATATGTGTAAATTATTTACGACGTAGTTGATCTTTTAATGCATTTTTCTTGTGCTTTTGGTTTTTGACCCGATAGTATTTTTATTACGCTTTTTTTTGTGAAACGAAAATTGTTCTTAGGTAGAACGAAACGAAATATTAATAAATAATGTCCTATTTATGTTAATTATTTACTTTAACATAATAGGAACATTACCATACATATTTTATTACTAGACCCATAATTGTACCGTTATTATTGTGCGTTGTTTACTTATATGACAAATATTATTAATAAAACAATATTCTCTTCCCCCCCCAAAAAAAATAAAAACAATTGGACATTTTTTACCAGATAAAGCTGTTACAAACCAGTCGTAGGGCATGAAGTCGACCCATTCGCCAAGAGTGAAGAATTTGATGAAGGCGGGCGTTGACGAAACTCCTGTCAGCATGTCGGACACGGCCATTGCCACCAGTATCACGTTGGTCGGTGTTCTCATCGAATGGCGCAGTAGCACAGCACACACCAGGCAGTTAGTGACGACCGTTAGCAGTACAAGCACCGGCATGACATAGCCGAACACGACCAAGTTGTGCTCGTTAACATACAGGAATTCCGGCTTCAGGCACGACGGATTTAGCCGTTCGGTGTCGTTACAGAACCGTGTCCAGTTGCCGCCGATCCGACGTGCTACCGCCATCCCCAGACGGACCAGCGCACACTCGATCCACCAAGCAGAGGATTCCGATGTAAGGTTATCGATAGTCGTTATGCGCCGTGAATCGTTAGGAAGCGGATCGGCGTCTACGCGTATCTTGGATCATCAGTTGATCGGTGCCAATCAATACAGCCGGATCTGACGAGCAGTCGATATATCGACCGAATTAAAGAGTCTACAAGTACACACGCTCACAGACATTACTGTTCAACGACTTACTGGAACTAGAAGCAGGTCCGTCGAGAGAAGGGGGTAGGGGTAAGTTACCCCGGGCCCCGCGATGTTTGATGGATCCCGCAGTCGCTCATAAATATAAAGTACGCTAAAATACGCCATTTAAAAGATCAAAAATTTTCTCCCAAAAAGGGGTTCTGCTGTGGCTCTCGACGTCTCTGGATGCAAGCAATGTGAAAGACTGAGAGCAATTTGCTGAATTACAGCACCGCAAAGAGAGTAAAAGTAATACCCCGTTTACACGATAAAGCAAACATGAAGCAAACGTATTCAATATACACATGCACGACGTGTGCTCCGAGTTTGCTTCACGTTTGCTTCATCGTGTAGGCCCTAAACGTGGTATAAAAGAGCTAAATGATATAAATAGTTGTGTTCTGGCGCTTGATAGAGTGCTGCTTATACAACTTGCGATGAGAAGCATTTTTGCACTCTCGGACGTGGCAACTTATTTGCATGAGCTAATGACAATGCACTGCGATGTGCGGTTGTCCATTGTCCGAGCTAGCAAACAATTGGATCCGCGGTACAAAGATATTTCACTGCTCAATCAGCCACACCGAACCTTCACTCTTTAGGCAGCCCGCTCAGTTTTGTCCCGCTGAGATTAGGAGGCTGAGTTGGACTGAGCACCCAGTAGATAAGTATAACTTGCTCGAGATTTTATTTGCTGTTTGAACGTTATAGGTTCGGCACTCGACCACTAGACCATGAGCACCCGCTGAAGCCAATAACTATTTCTCATAAGGCATTCACAGTCAAACAACTTACGGACTGTCACTCCCGTGGGCCTACTTGAACACAATTTTAACGTGTTCTAACTTTCAAATAACTGTTTTTTTATCTGTCCTCAATCATTTGTTGACAGTATTCGTAATATTGGACATATGCGATAGTTCGGCCAAAGTTAAAGATGGCTCGTTGTCTGCTTGCATAAATCACTGACTGCAACAAGAACCAGAAAAAGATCGTTTTCTATCGCGAGGCGTATGAAACTTCTTGAGACAGATCACGTGTCAGATATGTCTAAACATGTAGATGGTGTTTCCGACATTCACGAGAACAGATCGGACTCAGCCGACATTCATATTACAGCCAGGTCTGTGAAAACTGCCGACAGTAACGATTTTGACATGATCACCACGCTAACATTTGACCTTTACGACTTTAAGAAAATATACTAGCATGCTGAGGCTATACAGCATCGCTGTCGGGTTCCACTTCCTGCTTTTTATTCCATTTTCCTGCTGCAGGCGGCACTTTCTATCGCTATGACGTCGCAAGTAACACATTTCCGATCCGTCTCTCGTGCTGTGTCACAATGAAAAATGTACCGGTATGTGAACTAAAATTGTAATTCTGATCAACTGCAAATTAAATCGACTAACTTAAGTTTTAAGGTGCATCAATTAATTAATGAATTCAAAACAATTTATTTTACTGATTACATACAGAGTGGGGAAAAAGTAGCCTCCTAAAGTTTTTCGCTGTTTTCTCAGCAACCGTTTGGAATTTAAATTCGAAAGTTTACAGATTTATTTATTAAAACTTTTTACATCTAACTATTAAGTAATATGTGATTTTGTTGCAAACGACAAAGTTACGGACTTTTTAACATGACCGCCTACCGATTTTTCAGCATTCAAAAATGTTCCGGCTACAACACCAATTTAATAACAACAACACAGTTAAATAATGATCAGATGCTAGAATTCCATTGTCACTGTAAATGTTCAAAGTGTCCACCACCAGCTCCAAGCTCGTACAACATTAGCTTCCAGTCGCCTTATTTGAGAAATCTTTCAAAGCCTTGTCGATCGGTCCCTGTGGCAGGTTGCCCAAATATCCTAAAATTCATGCACTGGACATGGCGCTAGACATCATCCGCCGCGCAAGAAGCAAAGATTAGGCCTATGTGGTTTTTCTCTGACTTTTTGTCCAGCTTACAAGCAATTGAGAGCTACAAAGTCGAAAATCCATTGATCTTAAAGATCCTGAAGGATCACAACCAACTAATTAACAGCGGTAAATTTATAACTTTTTGCTGGATTCCCAGCCACGTGGGTATTCGAGGAAACGATGATGCTGACACCGCTGCTAAGGCAAGACTAGATGTCGCCATCACCAACATGAGATTTCCAGTTAGCGATTTGTTATCTTGTGTCAACCAGTTGCGTGTAAAAAATGGCAACAATTATGAAACCAGTGTACATCAAATAAACTTTACAGTGTGCAACCGGTCGTTGGTCGCAGCGTCAGTTCGTCACTGGGCCGCTACGACTTAGTCCTCATCAACCGTCTTCGAATTGGTCATACAAGACTTACAAACTCTTATATCCTAAAGAGAGAGAGAGTCAACCGGTATGTGAAGCTTGCCATTCTCCACTCACAGTCAAGCACATCTTGGTAACTGCACCCGTACAGTGCAGCACGTCAGAGATACTTTGGAGTGGACACACTCAAGAACGTTTTTGAAAATGTTGCATCGCGCAACATCATCGCTTATGTTAAAGATATCAACTTTTACAATTGTATATATTGTTGTTTTTACATTAGCTTAATAGCCTTGATCTTAACAAGTATTTTAACTTTGCTTTTAATTTATATATTAAATGCTTTTAATTAATTTTAACCACGTACGGCACTGAATGGCCTATTTTGTGCTGATGTGCCGTTAAGAAACTACTCACTCACCCCAGATATCCTGAAGGGCTTCCTTGACTTCGGGGCTTGTTTTCGGTTTTGTTTTAAGCTTGCGGTAAACCTTCAACATTGCTCGCCACACGTCCGTTGGGTTTATATTCGGCGAATTTGGAGGCCATTGGTCTTTTGTGATGAAATCTGGACAGCTGGTCCGCAGCCAGTTCTGTGCGCTGTGCGGCGTTGCGCGATGTGTGTGTTGACGCGCCCGGCGCGCCGTCCCGCTCGAAAATAAATCCGGTGAGCAGCCGGCGATTGCTTTAAAGGAACGATAATTTAGTGATAATTTTTAAACAAAATAAATTACTGTTTATTAAGATGTTACTGTTACGTCATCAGCAATAACGTGGTAACTGGTTTTTGAAAATTAAATAGCGTTTTTAGCTTAAACATTTTTAATGCTAAAAAATCGGTAAGCGGTTCATGCTAAGAAGTTTATAACTTCGTCGTTTTTAACAGATCACATTTCGCTTGGCAGTTAGATGTAGGACGTCTTAATAAATAATCCTGCAAAATTTCAGATTAAAATTCCAAACGGTTGCTGAGAAAACAGCAAAAAACATTAGGGGCTTTTTTTGCCCCAACCTGTAGAAGATACATTTTTGTCACTGCTTCAAAAATATTTTTATTTGGCTTTTCTCTAGTTGCAAACGCGACGCAAACTGTTGGTACATTGATTACCAGTTCGCGTGTCACTAGTGTGATTTGCGGAGTAACGGACCAGCATTATTTTGCGAAATGCCAAACTAAATAAGATAGATATATTTCATACCCTCGACAGTGGGTGTCCTCTGTAACTGCTATAATGTTCAGTAGGCTCCTATTATTTCACGACCTACGTGGTGCCCTATCTCTCACCACAGTGTCTGCGGTGTTATAACCTTCCATAATTTTACCCCAGTCCAGCGTAACGATTAAAACGGGTATAATGTATAATAATGATTCCCCTAAAAATAACTCCCCCAGTTATTATTATATGTATAGTTTACACTCCCCTAGTATAATATCAACTTTTTGTGTTTTATTACGATAACTAATAACAGTTTTAAAAATAGTTTTTGCTGCTTATTTAGTATATAGTCGTAGCTGAATAAGTATAAATGTTGACCGGGGGAGTGTAAAATTATACATATAATAATGACTAGGGATTCATTATTATATGGGAGTCATTATTATACATTACAGGGTCTCGCGTTTGTTTATGACACACATGTTCACAGCCAAAAAAATTACATTTTAGCACGGTCTAGAGTTTATTGTACCGTGATGAAACGTAGGGCCTATATTTGTACATAAAAAGACAATATACGGTTTGATGTCGCGTCGCTTCGTGCTACTGTGCTGGCCTATAGGCTACATAGCGTGAGACGTTTATAATAAGTTTTACCTGAAACAAAAAAAAAACAAATTTATCGCGAGGACAGACACGATACGCAGCTATTCTGTAACTTTAACACAACGTAGTCAAAATATCTGGGCTGTTTGACTTTTGAAGCTTACCCGCAATGTGCTGTATATTCTGAGTTCAATTAATGTTATAGGCCTACTTAACCCGCGAATGAAACTCGTAGGCCTACTTCTGTCCGCCAAGCCGCTCTATCGCATTTGCCAGTCATTCTACGATATGCAAAGCTCATGACCTTTACCTGTGACCTTTTTACATCAGTTTTGCTAGGCTACGTAAATTGCCTATGATAAGTGCAATCTTGTCGTTTATTTTGGGTTTGCCGAAGCTTTTCGTTCTCGACTTAAAAACGACCGCGTTATGTCGCAGTAATTTCAGCTGGATGGATAAGCCTATTCGATGCCCTGTCACTTGATATGAGAGAAAGGTGAAAAGCGGCATACTCGTAATATAAGTTGGGTCTCATCTCTTGCTGTAGCTATGAACGACAGAACCATGATTACATTCGTCGATCTCGGCCTGCATCGCCAGTCGGACGCCTCAATAATCACCGCACGCCCTCTCGCCATTATGCATAATGCATTTTCGTTTCCGTCGAGTCTCAGCATTTTCCGGCCATTTATCTTTGGCGTTGTTCGGTCGCATGATATCGACGTATCGAATCGTGCGTATGGACGAAGCGCCGCGCCACTAATGTTGTATTCTAATCATTGTCACGATGTTGTCAACGTCTGTTTCTCAGCGGATTTTTTATCACCTCACCAGGCTCACCTCGTACGATGACAAAGGCAACAGCAGCAACGAACAACAAGATTTCTCTGTACATGTATTTGGTAGATTATAATTTGGGCACAGGATATTTTTTTTCCGGCAGCCGACGGCTATTGGTACTGCAATCGGATAAATATCCGGTTTTACCCGGGCCGGCTACTGATCCGGCCGCCGACTTGGACGACCTTAGCCGGTACGTACGATCACTCAACGGTGCTCGCAGGTAACGGCTAAGGCCGTGTCACTGCGGCGGTACGACGAGCCCCCTTCGGGTTCCTTCGGGTGCTCGTCGTACCGTCGCAGAGACATGACGGCAGCCCGGCAACTGACGACCTCATCCTTAGCAAGTAGGGAATCAGGGATCGCCAGTCGGCAAGTCGTGCGTATGGACGAAGCGCGCCTGCAGGCAACGTCGAATTTATTACCAACATTGCGGCAAACCGCTATAAGAAGATAGCGTAAGCTATGGAAATGTCGATGTTTAAGGAGCGACCGAGCGACGTCACTAAACTAACCTGAACTGACACGGCTTAAGCTTTGACAAACTGACCAATGGGCGGCGTCGGTGGCCTACACATGACTGCGCTCACGTATGCGTCAACCAATGACCAGTGGGCTCGTCCTGCTTGCCCATCGGTCAGTTAGTCAAAAACTAAACTGCGCCAGTTCAGTTTAGTTCAGTTCAGTTACGTCGTTCTGTACGTACTTTTACTCTATCAAAAGACGCACTGCAGCACACAACCGACATGAAATAGTCTTTGACCAATGGCGCGGTCTTTGGCATCGCTATCCATCTTACTAGCAATAACTTGCGTCACTAGATGTGAAATGCATTTACTGCTTAGCTTATTTGCACTGCAGAAATCCTCCACAAAAGACAAAGCCGTCTGGTCAAAGAAGAAGAATAGCCTAATGAGATCATCATTTATCGGGACACATCAGTCGCGCACGACAGTAAGTCCTCGACAAAGAAGTAGAAAAGTCAACGTGGCCGCCCGTTCACCGGTGAAATAAATCGTCGCAGCTTGAAGTTAATCTGCCTCCTATTATTCGTTTCTTTTGTAACAAGCATCGACAGCTTGCACACAAACGGTCGTACAGCGAGCGATATACTGACATCGGGCCACCCTTTAAAATAATCCAGCATCCAGCTTACACTATCGCGTTAAAGTGTTTCGTCCCACGATAAAGAATCAATAATTCATGTGTTTTGACAAGTAAAAAAGACACTGAATAACGGAAAATTACGGAATTACATAAAACTGCACAACAACAGCAAATGCAATAACAACAACAGGATTTTTTCGTACACGTAAATATTGAGGTAGCCTATTTTGACGGATAGAATAACATAATCTCTAGGGAACGAGTTTTTATGATCACAATCGAGAAAGCCGTCACGTGATTTATAAGTAACGTCAGACGCCTCGGTCAGATAACGCCGGGAAGCGATATTTGTATCACGGGATCAACGGAGACGTCGGAAATTAAGTAATTTTTCCGACGAGAGTTTGACGCAGCCGGATCAGGTGGGTCGACAGAGAAACAAAACGAGAAGACGTCGAATAACCCGGTCTTATTCCTGCGTCTGTATAATAAAATACGCCGGCCAACATTCGCCAAGCGAGCAAGCGAGTATAGGCCTAGCCGTAAATCGAGATCGTTATACGCAACCAGGCGACAAATCGTCACGCCGGTTCAATGCCGCAAATGGTGCATATCGTAATAGATGTTACGGCGCTTTTAGGCCAACCAAAGCGGTAAAGATCTATAGGACTGTTGACGACAGTTTTTGATACGATGCGTGACTGAATTCGATTTTTCGTTTTTCGCAAAGTGCAGCTAACAAATGTGGTCCAATTTCAATATTTGCTTTCTTTTTGTACACACCGATAAACTGCGAAAGAGGATGTAGGCATAAACGGAGCTACTTTACCCTCAAGCTGTTGCCACACTATTTTGCGAAATAATTTGATGTTCAAGTTTGGAAAATAATCTGTGTACCAGTTAAACTGCTGAAGTACTATATTCAACGTAAAACACTAATTTCGTTTATGTATCATGAATTTGGAGGCATTTTCGTTCCATGCATTTACTTCTAGCACAGTTATTTTTTCAGAGTGCTGCGAACTTCATTTGACGTCGCCTGGTGAACGTTTGGTGCAGCGCTGACCAAGACGTCATTGACGCCTTCGCATAACCAATAGCGCGACGGTTTGTATTGGGCGGACATGAAACATGAACTGTAGATTAATCTACAGAAGCAAAAGAATAAGAAACTGACGTCCATGCCTATTCGCTGCAAATAACGATTTTTCACCATTTTACATAAATCAACTTCTGCAAAAAAGCACCCGTGAAAACGTTCAAATTTAACAAAGTAGCAGTGTTAGCTTATGCCATTTTTGTTGTTTATCAGCTATGCGAAAGTGAAAAAAATATTGAAATCAAACCACATTTGCCAAAGTTATCACAATCGCAAAAGTGACTTATTTTTTGTGGTACAAGTGTGTACCGTGAGTCATAAAAGCATCGAAATCTTGTCCACATATTGGCCAAAATTGACCGAGTTTCATTTTTTACTAATATATTATCTATATGATATCTGCAACAAAACGATCATGAAAGATCTCACCGTGTCTTAAATGCTTTGCTACATTACCTTTTACTGTGCGAAAATTGCTGAACTTCGTATGCCGTGACGCAGTTCTGCTGAAATATATATGAAGTAGCTAGAGAACGAACGTACGGCATGCGGACAGGAAATGTTTATATCAAAGCGGTTTAATAGCACAATTCGACCGCCTGCTGCCGACGTGTTTATGTGCGCTAGTATTCTGCACCAACATCCAACATCTTTATTCTTTGCCGCAACATAAGCTGAGTACAGTCTGCCAATCCGCAATTTTTCTTGTAACGCAAATAACTTTTTATCACAAAAAATTAAGTAAAATAAATGCACAAAACAACATACACTTGTTATATCGGTGACATTCGAAAACAGTCACAATCATAAAAAAACTATAATAGGCACATCACATTGACTGTACGTCTGTCAATGTACTGTTGATGATATAACATTCGACCGCGTCATTCCTTGTTAACTCGACCTGTTTCTCGCTTCTGGATAATAAAAGAACGCCAGCAAGCATTCTCCGACTAATGGGGTGTTTACACGATCCAGCAAACGTCCAGCAAACTTCCAGCAAATGTAATGTAATGCTGGACGTTTGCAGGAAGTTTGCTGGTAGTTTGCTAGACGTTTGCTGGATCGTGTAAACACCCTATAAGCTAGACGTAGCAACCATAAATTGAGATCGTTCTGTGCGCTACAACCGGATGCACGATAAATCGAAACTATATGGAACTGGGGCCTGAGCATCCATCGTAAGCTTTGTTGTACGCGATGCTACGCGGTCATTAACGGTAGGGACACTCGTCGCGCGTCGGCTGCGTGGTATATGCGTGCGTTTGATGGCCCGGTCGTGCGTTCTAGCTGCTGTGATCAATGCCGACGCCGCGTGCCTGTAGCCGGTGGCAACTGCTGCTGGACGACGGTAAATTGCGTTGCCGGTGACGATCAAGCCGTGCAGGATGTAGGGCTATGTCGTAACTAAGACGTGCGTCGCAAACCGTACAGTGTACAGGGTGGACCGAAAAGTGATAGGCCTATCTTTTTAACTATGTCAATATAATGTTATGTAAACTGCAAAAACGGATCTTTATGCTGTTTGAACAATCTTATCAGTTGCTATTAATGATTCGCAGTTTAAATGTGTTCATTTATTTGAAAACAGTTTCACAATCTTTTCGTAATCACAGTGTTTCCCCGCACGCATATTGTGAAGCAAATAGCGTTCGTTGTTAGTTAATCCAACAATTGCGACGAAATTACAGCTTATTCGCATGAAAAAACCAATTTACATTGGCAGACGAAAAGTTACGTAACGATAATGACATTAAATGATAGCGATATTCGAGGAAACAAAAAAATGCAAAATTTATGTATAATGCATCTAGCAAGAGATGAAACTCAAATACCAAAAGTGTCAGTTTTTGGCCCACCATTGGCGGCTAACCGGACGTCATCGTCTGTTTACATCATCGGCCACAGTCCAATGCGTTTCGCATTATTGAACAGTGCTGAGACGACGGCAACGTGATGAATAATAACTCAACTCCTTGTCGCATTGACGATGACAAAACGTGGCAATTTTGGATTTGGCACTTGTCTACACGAGCCCCCATGATAACATAATATTCTTCAACTTTGTTCACCATGTAATGAATGGTAGCACAGAAAAAGAAAAAAAACATAAACATAAACATAAAAACACAAACATAATAAACAACACGGTGGACGATAGAACAGACAGAGTAACAGTCAGATGACCACAAATACACTGTGTCTAAAAAAAATCGGACCCCTATTACGTTTTGAAATAACTCCAACAAACTGTGCCTAATAATAATAATGCTTAGCTGAGAAAATCGTCAAAAGGTACTCAATATCGTAGTGTGTTACGGGCTTACGATATTTCATAAAGCAGGGCACCAGCTTAGGATGAACTGAAGCAGCGCTTGGTGGAGGTCTGGTCTGGCCTACGGCAGACCGTTGTCGATGA
>Ga0209367_1006927_pt1 | contig 15648 bp, 15 predicted proteins | sample WorMetLIZISLAND2_FD_187412 | JGI IMG/M metagenome (GOLD analysis project Ga0209367, IMG submission 187412) | Marine gutless worms symbiont microbial communities from Max Planck institute for Marine Microbiology, Germany - Olavius geniculatus... ... | reverse complement strand
CCCGACACCAAACGTGCAGCAGCATTCTGAACAGACTGCAGCCGGCTCATCAGACCGTCGGTGATGCCGTAGGACATCGAGTTGCAGTAGTCCAGGCGACACGAAATAAACGCCTGGACCAGCGTCTTGACGGCGTCAGATGACATCGATCTGACGAGCGGTCGGAGCTGCCGTAACTGGTAGTCGCCACTGCGACACACGAGCGCATTCAGTTCATATGGATTATACGGCTATTCCTTGATGTTCAATTTATACTACTTGTTGCACAATACACAATTACACATCTATGTGTTTTTTTTTTGTTTTTTTGGCATTTTATATCCATTTTGGCCCTTAAAATTTCCGTCACTGAGATTAGACGACGTAAAAGCGTAAACAACTTTCAGCTAACTATTCATTCGCCAGAGAGCGCATTCTCGCAGTTCTCAGCTGCGTAACATACGTTAGCAGTGTTGTTAGTTTTGTGCTGTTTTTGTCTTGCGTAACATATTGCGACTAATGTCGTATTTTTCAAGTTATGTACATTCGATAGAGATACGGTTTTCCGTTGTTAACAGTTGTGTCTGTTAAAGTTTCTTAACAAGAGAATAATCGGAGACAGCTGACTGGCGAATGTTATGGCTGATGATATCGAAGACATAACGTTTTTACCTGGTTAGTAATAGGTGCAGCAAAATAACTATTATACAGTTATGCGGGCATAACTATATGCAATTATTATAATGTGGTTTTAAGTTATTAAGTGTAGTATGTGATGTAAATTTGGTTAAAACGGAAACTGTTGCATTTAGTACCGAGCGCCCGGCTAGCTCAGTCGGTAGAGCATGAGACTCTTAATCTCAGGGTCGTGGGTTCGAGCCCCACGTTGGGCGTAGATTTTTTCCTTTGCAATTTTACAACATTTGCAGCATTGAAAGTAGCCGTAAAATCTCTTTACTACACAACACTTTGGATTTTTAGCAATGCATAAACAAGTCTCTTAATTGATCGGGATTTTTAGGTACCGGTAGCCTATGGTCCACTTTTAGCATGCAGTTTTTCGAGGATAGCCAGTACTTAGCTGAGATATATAATCTATGCCTAATATAATGTTTTAGCCCAAATTCAACATTGTTTAAGCTCAAAATAAGAAACAGTAAAAAATTTCTAGATGTGAAATTTATTTTAATTGCTGTACATAGTGTCTGTGACTATAGGTGGATTTAGGGGGTCACGACCCTCTCAAGATGCCGTAAGTTCTGCTCTGCTTTGCTTTACTGGTGCCGTGCATTATAAATTTGTGCAATAAAGCTAACAAAATTCATACATGCTACATGTATTTTCAGGGCTTTTTCATGCCCATAAAGTTTGCTGCCAAGTTTTGGCTCTACCCTTGATCAGCCTATTCCCCAAGAATCCCACTTCACTATTGGCCTTTGGCATTAATTTTGGGTCATCGAGGTCCCAGTTTGTCCCTTCTGACTCCGATTTCTGGCTACACTTATGTACAGTCGTGTAATACTAAACAATATATAACACTTTTCATCGGATCCAAGTCAGACTCCATGGCAGTCTATGCATCCCGGATGAATTTTAAAAATTGTTTTTGGTCACAGCGAAAAAAAAACTTAACACCAAAGAGTCCAAGAAAAAAGCCATTTTGACATTAAAATATCTAAAATTTTCTGCAAAGGGCAGGGCTGACAAGTTATTGTACCACCAGTGTGGGTGATAATCTTTCCCCTCACTTTCTTCCTTCCCTTTACTTCCTCTTTTTCGTCTCTTTCCCTTCTTCTGCTCTTTTTGTCCCAACCCCCCTCTATTCTTCCCAGCTCTCTCACCCCTTTCTCTCTTGACCATTTACTCGCTATCCCTTAGAAGTAGGCTACCTTAAATCCAGCTATGGAGTCTGGGGGAGCACCGTAAACTCCCCCAGTGGGATATGCCCCCAGCCAAAATCAAATTTGATGCATTTCAGCTTTAAAATATGACATCTGGTGGCAGCAGTTTTAGTTTTTTTTTTCTGAGAATCAACTTGGGGAACCAAATTTATTGCAGCATAAGCATTTGTGTAGTGGTCTCAGTCTGATGTTATACAGGGTGGGCCAAAACAGTAAACTATTGTACTTTGTCCATATCTTCGCTAAATATTGATCAATTTTTACAATTTTTTCACCAACAGACTCCATAAGATATTTGCTACTCAGTGGCACACACACTACACTTATTATGTCGCTACATTATCTGGTAAAATATAAATATCGAAAAATGTACAATATCTACAGATGGACAGAAGGTCTAATGGTAAATTTTTGAAGTATTCAACTTAAATGTTAAAATATGAGTTATAGTAAGTGTCAAAAACATTGGGGGACATGTTAAACATTTTTTTTTCAAATAATTTGAATGATTTTACTGTGCACTAATTTACAGTGTACACTAATGCTGGCTGATGGCTGCAATCTTGCTCAGTTAACTGCATGAGCATATGGAGCAATTTTTTTTTCAATTTTTCGGTTCTACAAGCTTTGCAGTATTTTTTGGAAGATGAAAACATACTCTGTAGCTACACCTAAAACTTTTTGTCGCTTATTATAACATATATTTAACATTTTACTTAAATAATTTTAGAATTTACCACTTGACTTTATTACCATCTGTAGATAACATACGTTTTTGGATATTTATATTTTACAAGGTAGTGTAGCGACATAATAGGCATGATGTGCATGCCACTGAGTAGCAAATTTCTTCCAGAGTTTACTGGTGAAAAAGTTGTGAAAATTGGTCAATATTTAGCGAAAATATGGAAAAAGTACCATAGCTTAGTTTTTTGGCCCACTTTGTATGTAGCCTAATGCAACTTTTCTGACTAAGGATTGTTTTCCTACCGTGTAATTGACAGGAATGCAGGATGGTGGGAAGAGAGTGATGTATACACCGAACAGTCTGCAACATTGCCAGCGACTGGTGTGCAGCCGCAAGCGAGCCGTCATATTCATATCGGTAGTGGTCTGCTTAATTGTTGCCATTGCTTCTATTGCTGCATTTGCCCACTCGTCACACCCTATCTATCATTGCATATCAAACACTTCTGGCGCGAGTGGATCCGAGGACAAGGAAAGCAGGGTGGAACCACTGCTGTCAACCAGTGGGAAGCCATTTCCATGGACCTCTATCAGACTGCCAGGTACAGTCCGTCCTTTGTCGTATGAGCTGTTTATACATCCAAATCTGTCCACATTCCACTTCAACGGCACTGTCTTGATTTCATTTTTGGTGAGTGAATCGTCAGATTTTCTGCTGTTTCATGCAAAAACGATGATGATCAGTTCTTACGAATTGTTTGAAATGTTGTCCAATAACCGTGTCGGCAACAAAGTTGAAGTTGTGGAAGCCCTGGAGTGCGTTAAACTGGAATTGTTTCATTTGCAACTGGCATCCAGCATCGATCCGCAGAGAGTTTACCAGTTAAGAGTCGTCTACTCTGGCAAGCTGACTGACAGTCTTACTGGCTTCTACAGGAGTTCGTATGAAACAAGATCAGGAGAAAAACGGTAAATATGATTGCTTTAAATTTTTTAATTGTTGCATTTGAAATTTTAACATATGATTTTTTCCAGTTATATGGCAATAATGCATTGCATAAGATAAGTTTGGCTTAATTTCAATACATACTACATAACCTTGAGCATTTGTATTAAACATACTACCTGTGGACTAAAACACTGGATTGCAGAAAATAACACTGTAAGTATTTTATTACTTGTGGTCTAGTGGTTAGAGTATCTGTGTTGTAGCTGCCAGTTTTCGGTTTTTAGTTCAAATCTCACCGTGAATCATTTGCAGACAACCTTGAGCAAGTTTCTAACTTACTGTGTGCTCAGATCAACTTAGCCTCCTACCCTCAACGGGATAGGAAATAAGTAGTAACTTGCAGATTATGGGGTGAAAGTCTAATCTGGCTGATTTGGGCAATGCTATGTCTGCCAGTGTCCGGTGGCTGCTCTGCAGGTTCAGTTCTTTTATTGCTTGGGCATTGGCAAATGCTAGCCACATGTTGTACTGCTGTATAATTAGCGCATGCGAATCGCCTGCAACTTTCGATTACTGTTGGTCACAAGTAGTGACTTATGTAAGAAGCATAGTATAGCAAATAACTGACGTTTACCTTTGCCTTTAGTAAGTTTATAGTTATTTGTTCTGAAATGTTATGCAGTCATGCAGCAGCAATTGATGATTTGAGTGGGTGCGGTGGTGTGAGTGTGACTCTTGGCATTTTCTGTTGAAGGTGGTTGGCAACAACGCACTTCGAGCCAACCGATGCCCGTGCTGCTTTTCCGTGCTTCGATGAGCCACATTTGAAAGCCAATTACACAATGTCGCTGGTACGAGAGCCTCACCATATTGCACTGTTCAACACGGAGAAGGTCAAGGAGGAAAGCTTTGAGAATGGACCTCTGCGTGTTGATCACTTTGCTACATCAGTCAAGATGAGCACTTACCTCGTGGCTTTTGTGGTGTGTGATTTCGCCAACAACACGAAGCTGACGAAAAGTGGAACACGGGTTTGCACTTTGATGTTTGCATTTTTTACATTAGTTCTATTACCAGTAATTAATTTATTGCTAACTTTTCATACAAAGGATGTACTGTTCATGTGGTCATGTTATCACAAGTTACAATCCCATTACATTACATGTATACAACAGTTTACTCGCTTGTGTTTCTGGATTTTTAATTCATGAAATGCAGATTATTTTGGGTGTTAGCTGGGAAGACGTGAGGTCTGTTGCTGATGATTGCAAGCAATGGTGAGCCGTTGTCAACCATTGTTCCAGTGGGAACAGGAGGACATAAGTATTTAAGTCAGAGTCATTTTTGGCTGTGTGATGATGTTTTTTGTACAAGTAAAAATGTCTTTGTATGCTGTCAGTACACTAAACTGACAGATGGCTCGGAACTTTCTTTGTTCTTAATCTGATCGACGATGAAATGTTCTGTTCTCAGTTGCACATTAAAATTGGATTTAACTTTTTAGATGTCAGTGAGATTTGTCAAAATTAGTAACATTGATGGTGGTGTGGCACTTGCTAGTGGTCAGTTCATGGCACAAAAAAGAAGCGATTTTTGTATTACAAAAGCGATTTTTGTATTACAAAAGCAATTTTTGTATCACAAAGGAAGCTTCCGAACTGTATGCCACGTGTGACGGAATGGGAGAGAAATTACATTCTTCAGTCATCACATTATGTCTGCTGAAATTGACAGTGCATTGTTTTTTACTGTAGTAGAATTCATTGTTGTTAGATTTGACTAATAGCCAGTTGCTGTTGTGATGAGAATAATATGTGATATCCATTTGTTTGGAACTAGGTATCGATATACGCACCATCAGAGCTAATTGATCAGACAGAATACGCACTGAAAGTAGCAACAACGGTTCTCGACTTCTATGAAACTTATTATGGCATCAGTTATCCGCTGAGCAAATCTGGTAAGCCTGCAATGTGGGCCACATTTTGCAGTGTTGGCCACATTTTGCAGTGTTGAAATATTTATCCTCAGAAACTAGGATATTATTGTAGGGAAAGTTTCATTTAACTGCTACTATTATTTGTTTCTTATTACTCGTCTTGCTGCTTCTACTACTACTGTTTCTGTCAGTACTTGATGTCATTGCTTAGTGACAAGGTGTCCAGTTTTTGAGAAACATCACAGACAGTTGCTGGGGGACCTAGCCCAACTTGAAAATGGATTGATTAAACTTAAGTGAAAACTGAAGGTAGAGGCTAGTAATACGTAGCACTTTAGTTTTTTTTATTTATTCGGCTAACTGTTCATTTACCCAGCTTGTTTTTCTGGTGTTACTCGATTAAGTTTTGCCAGGTTTTCCAGAATTGGTTTTTTAATACTTGTTGGAGCAAGGCTGCACCAGTCACTGAGCACATATCGGTCACACAGACAACATGTGACTGAAAATGACCAAGAATGTTGGCTGTAAATTTTTTGGTTATTGCAGATGCAGGGTTTCATACTTTTAACATTACATCATCTGATCGTTCAGATAGTCGTTGTTATACAGCATAACTGAATCGATATATCTGTTATGCAAACTATCCGCAGATCATATTGCTATACCGGACTTTGCGGCCGGAGCGATGGAGAACTGGGGTCTGGTAACGTACTTGATGCGTTCATTGCTGTACAATCCCGACGAGTCGTCAGTCAGTGACAGACAGTGGGTAGCTCTAGTCGTTGCACATGAATTGGCACACCAGGTAGAATGCATAACACTTGTAAATTTCTTAGGCAATAATTTGGTCAAGAGCCTGCTCCGTCTATTGTTTTATTAGCCCTAGTTTGTATGTATCATGACATTACTCGCAAGAGGATCTGTACATTACTGGAAAGAATTTTACACGAGTGCCACGATTGTGTTTGCTGAAACTAAAGGCATTCTGGTATTTGCTTGAAAAGTGGTAGTGACACGAGTTGACGTTGATTAGAGAGCAGTTATATATTGGAGTAGTTTGACTGTATGATGGCAGTTATGTGCATCCACCAATTTTATCATTGTCAGCTTCATGAAGCCTTGTCAAGCTGTGGTCATATTTCGTGATTGGTCAAAGTGCTTTCGCATGGCAAGATGTCTTTGAGTCAGTTTGAGTTTGACTGACTATGAGTGGTGCAATGTGTTAGTACTGACAGGACGTTTCACAGCACCCTTTTGTGAGCTGGGACTAACATATTTCCATTAGGCCATGTTTGTGTTGACAGTTTTTACGGTTAATGTTGCATATACGAATCTTGAGAAATGTGATTTGTCAGTTGTTGTTATGTCGTTGAACTTTATGTTCCACATGTTTTTGCTGTGATTTGCCGCAGTGGTTTGGCAACCTGGTCACAATGAGATGGTGGAACGATCTCTGGCTTAACGAAGGATTTGCACGGTTTGCGGAGTGTATAGGCACGAACCACGTCGAACCTGACTACAAGATGGTGCGTTGTGATGCGATTTATCGCCGGTGCTTTGTTTTGCAGGTTTAAAGATCGGTTAATGTGATTTATGATCTGCAGTTTTTGTAATCTGTTGTCAATTTTTCACTGTCGTCAACAGCCAGAGTGCACTCAGAGAATGCAAACATAATTATTGCTTGATGAAAATGCAGTTATTTAGATAAATCGTACTTGACTGTCAAAACCTAGTGATAATAAGTGATAATTTGTGTTAATTTTTCAACATTAGAAGGTAAATTAGGTGCATATTTGATCATTTTCAACTAAACACTTACTACATATATGTTTATAATGTTTTTGATTAAAAGCATGTTTGGTACATTGTGACATTTTAGTCAACTGATATTAAGTTAGGAGCTATAAATTAGATGAAGGAATGAAGTTGTGCGTTTACTTTCTGGTTTTGTTTACTGACAGTTTGTGTATTTTTTTTTACATTTTATGCCATATTTGATGGCCATATTGGTGCATGCCTAAAGTCGTCATTTATGGCAGATTGTCGTGCATTTTCTCCTGAATTCTGTGTAGATGGACATGTTTGTTGATGATGCTGTCAGCGTGGCACTCTACAGCGACGGCTTTTCTAGTTCGCATCCAATTTCTGTTCCTGTCAACGATCCATCTGAAATTGGCGAAATTTTTGACACGATTTCATATGAAAAGGTTTGTTTCGGACATTTTCCACAATTCTTATCATTCATTGTAAAACAAGAGCACCCTATTGTTGTATTGTTGAAGCAAATGGACTTGTGCATCAAGGCTTTATGTTTACAGTTGTACTTCTCAGTGATGGTGATAAACAAGTAACTAAATTACACAGTCTTAAATGGATTTCACCCAAAATTTGCGGATGTTTTTTGAGGACTAAATTATAGGTGCTGAGCTGTGTGAGTAGAAGATCCTTAGCTGATTATTTGTATAGTTACTTTTGGAATTTTAAGCCATTTTATATAGGTTTCATGTAGCGTTACATAATCAGCTTACAATGCCAATACTATACTTTGGACTACATGTCGTGCAGTTAGCGAGGTATGTTGTATCGTGGTTCTGGTTCAAGCTGTGTAATTTGCCGTCAATTGTCAGGGTGCATCGATCATTCGGATGCTGGAATCGTTCCTTGGCAATGAGACATTTCTTGCTGGATTGCACCTGTACCTACAGAGGCACCAGTATGATAATGCTGAGACCAGTGATCTGTGGTCTGCAATGACTGAACAGGTACACCAGTCGCATTGCTGGGATTACACAATTCTTGCCAGTCTCGGTGACTGCAAAGTGCTTGTATTGCTAAAGATGTAGATGTATAGGTTAATGATGATTCGATATAACGAAAATATCGATATATTGTTTTTTATATCGATATATCGTATCGATCAAATTTTTCAATATATTGCGATATTTAAAAATATTATCGTGATATTTTTTTACAGATTCTTCAGTACACTAAGAGACTGGAAAGTAAGATTACAAATGGGCCGAGTTAATGGTGTCGAATTTAACTACAGACATAATAGAATTATAGCCGAAGACACATTTTTATTATCTAAATGAATCATACTGACCTGCTCAATGTTCATGTCTTGCTCCTGTGCTTGTATACCATTTACATACTTATTATCTTGAAAATGTCGATATTGATATCCCAGAATTTTTAAAATATTGTATCGATATTGTATAAAAACTGAAATCCTGATATCGAATCATCACTAGTATAGGTTTCAGCACAGTCTGCAGTGCATTATGCGAGTGTAATGACTAACAAGGCATAATACACTGTAGACCGTTGAAACGTAGTTAATTCATGACTGTGATCGACGGTGAGTTCTACCTGAAAATTAGTGCTGTACACACTGTCCCGAGCCACATTTTGGTTGTCACACTTGAGTGGAGTGGAATTATGGGCAGTTGCACTGCACTGAGAGATAGGCGACACAAGTAGGTCACAAAATAAATCTGCTTTATAGTTTAGCCATGTGGGTGAGTTTTGGCCAAACATTTGGGCAGATCAAATTAGTTTCCGGAATAGAGGATTCATAGCTATGTTATGTTGAAAGCAAGTCTTGTTCCTTCTTCAAAACCATTTGACATATTGCCACTTTTAGTTTAAAATACGTACGGTGAAATGTTTTGCACTTGGCTGTACATATTTTGCATTTGTGTTAATGAAGTACCAGAAAGCCGACGACTCGGCAGCAAAGAACGTTGAAATCGAGGAAGTGATGAACACGTGGACGCTACAGATGGGTTACCCCGTAGTGACAGTGACAAAGTCGGGGAACCAGATCTCAGCCACACAGCAGCGTTTTCTTTATCATTCTCAAGGCAACTTTACCGAGGAGTTTTCGTCTCCCTATAGGTTTGTTTCCCTTTTTATTAGAGACAGCAGGGGCGGCGGCAGGTGGGGGTTCAGGGGTCCGGACCCTGTAGCCTCTAACAGGACAACCAATGAGATTCATGCAAATCCAAGCTTTTTTGGATGGATGAAGGGGAGTAGGGATAGGGGGGCCCTAGCTCTAAAAACCTGGCGCCACCCCTGAGAGACAGAGTATTTATTTGCTAAACACATTAACAATCGTGAAACACAATAATACACAGTGAAGGTTGGCTGCCAGAAAGGCAAACGCTTATCGATGCTAGGTAATCGTCTAAAAGTGTCCAAGAAAAAGGAAAAGAAAAAAGTGCAAAAATCACTTTTTAATGATACGATTATAACAATTTACATAATATATTATACTTGCAAAAGAAGCCTTGGTGGTAAAAACTGGGGTCGGTTGTAGGGCACATTGTCAGCAAGGGTGCTCACACGTGTGTGATGAAATAGAAAATAAAACTGAAACAATTAGAGATGGTCACCATTGACTCCATCTTGTGTTTATCACAGCAAGAAAAATGATTCTATTTTATGATCACATCGGTTCATTTGTGCTGTCTGTTTGATTTTTTTATTTTGCATTGCAGATAAGATGTTTTATAATTGTATGGGTTCACTTGTGATGCCACTAAACGAAATATGTAGTGTCACAGTTGTTTTTTGTTTTAATTTATCCCATGTGTTTGAGCTCCCTTACGCATGCTTGAATGGTTTGTTATTGCTCAGATACAAGTGGTACGTACCGCTAACATACGTCATGTCATCGTCACCACGCATGAAGTCACCAGTAGTCTGGATGAAAAAGTCTGGAGGTTTGTTTAAATTTGTTTAAATTGCTTTAATACTTTTATTTTTTTGTTCCACTTTTACACATTATCAAAGCACACACAGCTTACACGTTTCTGGAGCCATAAATAGTTACACCAAATTTGCATTTGTTTTGAGTTTTGACAGTAGATGTACTTCTTAGTACTTATTAGCATTCGGAATTGCAACTGCCATGGATAACTGAAAGGACGGTTTTAAAAAACTGTGGATGGTTCAGTTTTCTGAAAACTGAGACTGTTTTCTGGTCTATTAGTTAGAAGTGACTATTTCTCAACTTGTCATTTGTGTATAAGTTACTTTCAATCTGGAATCGGGAGGCAATGACAGATGGATAAAGTTCAATGCAAACATGACTGGGTTGTATCGTGTGCATTATGATGACAACAATTGGCAGGCTCTCATTACTCAGCTGAAAGAAGATCATATGGTAAGTAGTTTGATCATATTAATGCTTGTACACCTTGTCTCAAAAAACAGTCAAAATTGTTTTTGGCATAACTTTGTCAAATTTCCAAGAACTTTGATAATTTTTTGGCATAAAGATAGCCAAGGCGATATTATTATGTACGGTGCACTCATTTACCACCTTACCTAATTTTTGTCGACGCACTATCATGTGAAATACAGATGCTCCAAATTGATACATTACGTGGCGATTATTTGTATCAGATGGCTCACCTTTGCATCATCAATTCGACAGAGGGTGCAACGTGGTTTAATAATTTTTAGGTATTAAATATTTTATGCTGAAAACAGCAGACAACAAAATAGCTGGCTGATGAGCTTAAAACATGTCTAATCGATGAGTGAATGCATTTGATCAGTTGATCGTTGATTCTGCTATCAGCCATTGGCGTTGCATCTAAGACATTGCGTCTTTGTATGCGGAGCACACTTAGGCATAAATTTTAATTTGCAAGCGAGTTGTTATACAAACTTATAATTCTGTTGAATAATTCACATTTAGTGTATTTTGTGCCTAATTAACTCATTACAGCATTTACTTGAGATAGCAACTCAACATTATGCAACAATTTGGAGCATCTATGTTTCACATGGTAGTGCATTGACATAAATTAGGTGAGGTGGAAAAGGAGTGACCTTACATAATTTTGTCGTCTTAGCCATTAACATGTCAAAGATTATTAAAGTTGGTAAAAATTTGACAAAGTTACATCTAAAACAATTTTGACTATTTTTTCTGAGACACGGTGTATACGTTGCATATTCAGTATACAGCTGTCAGAGCATTTGCATTGACGTCTGTTGGCATGCGAATTATACTCAATCATTTATTGCCCCGTCTTGTACGTCAGTTAAGAGCGACACTGCATTACAATGTCAGAGTGGTAGTGACATGTAAGTCTTAAGAGATTTACAAAAGCCGGAGCACAATAAATGTTTTTGTTGTGGGTACCAGCCCACTATTCCGAAGGTCCGCTATTCCGAAAGTCCATTGTGCAGGTACGCGCCACAGTGCTAACGTTTATTTAAGGTTAGGGTTAGGGTTATAGTTTTAGGGTCAGCTCTAGGGTTAGACTTAGGGTTAATGGGAATAGTACGCTTTTTGAATAGCAGACCCAAATCTTGTTGTGGGGTGGAATCTCGTTCCAAATACTTTGACTGCAGTCAGATAAGGTACACTTTCTGAACTAGGTTCATGTCTTTGTGTTTTTGTTGTTAGTTTTGTTGTGCATGTAATGTTGAAGGTTATGCTATTACCTCGATTTGTTTGTAGGTTGATAAAGTTATTCAAGAATTTTGATGTAACGTTTAGAAACATTTGGTCTTGGAATTAGAAACAATTATACTTTTGGATGATTCTGATCCAGTTTCAGGTCCAGTAATTGTTATTTTTTACTTTTTTCGCATTTTAAAGTTTTTAGTTTGCCCTGTATTTTTTGAAATTATGAAAATCTCGCTTTCTTGTGCCAGGTATAGCTATGAAGAAAGCCGTCACTAAAATTCTAATACTTAAACTTCAATAATATAACCTCTAACATGAGGATGACTTGCTAGTTTATAGATGGACATGACTATGTTATCTGGTTATTTGTGTTTATAGAAGTAAACCAACAATGCTGTTTGTGTCACTGACAGGTATTCACTGTGTCTGATAGAGCAAATCTTTTGTCTGATGCATTCGCACTCGCCTGGTTTGTAAACTTTCAGTTTTTATTGATTATTATTGATATTATTATTATAATACGTGAACAGATTAACATGGCATTTAGTCTAGTCAGTTAGACTTCAAGGACATGGAACAAAGTTACGCTGACAGTTGACATGTTCAGCAAACAAAAAAAACGGAATTATAGAATGGTACAATGTTGCGAACAAATACGTCTTCAAATGACGCTTGGAGGTCGACTAAAGTACAAGGACAACAAAATACAGTGGTATACAGCATCACTGCCTGTCGTGGCACTTTACACCATGTCTGGAAAAAAGAGTCTGCACTTTTTTTCTGAATAACTTCAACAAATGTAAATATAATTTTATAATTTTTGGCACACATTATCGTAATGATACACTTTACTAAAACATCTACAACTTATCTTCCAAATTTACTTGTTACTGAGTGTAGCTAATGTAATCATGACGTCATTGAAAATGCCATTTTCACGTAAAGATAATGTTTAAATGAGCCTCTGCAATACGAAAACAGAAAAACTACTGAAAGAAAATTGCACTAAAAACCTTGAGACATTGTTGGCATAGAAATAAGTTACTTTTTATCAAAATTTTTTAAACCTAATTTTTTTTTGCCATGTTAAGCTTGGCCATCATGTGCAGAACGGGAACATCATTGTGTAGCAGCCATTGTCAGCGAGCAGCGTCATTTCTGCAGCATGTGTTAGCGTCGCGGTAGTGAACATTATTTTGTAAAAAACAGTTGTTGACTCAAAAGTTGGTTAATAGCAAGTTTTGTTACTGTTGCTGACAACTAAAGCATCTACAGGCAAAAAAGACTAATTTTCTGCATTTCTGTTTATTTTGATATAGAGTAAAGTAAGAATACAAAGAGTGTTTTATTTTACATGTTAAGGTGGTGTCAGTATTCAGACAAAGTGGACTCTCAGTACACTATCAGTTGTGCATTACTTTTTCAATGTTGCCTACCAAAAATTATAAACATACATTCAGATTTGTTAAAGTTATTAACCGAAACACTTAGCATTTTTCACTTCGGATACAATAAAAATGGCATTTTCGATGACGTCATAATTACATCAGCTCTACGTAGTGACACGACAATATAAAGAGAAAATATCTTGACAGTTTAATTAAGTGAATATTTAGGTTGACTCGTGCCAAAAATTACAAAAATATGTTTAAGTTTGTCAAAGATATATCAAAAATACCGTAGACTTTTTTTTCAGACACGTTGTAATGTTTTAGTTGTTGGTGCGTTTTTGTTTAGTTCTGGTCACCTGGACATCACGATGGCCTTGCAGATGTCAGAGTATTTAGTGGACGAGACAGAGTACGTTCCGTGGCAGATTGGACTGGAAGCTCTTCAATACATCAGTGGATTACTTGAAGGACATCCCGATTTCATGTACTTCAAAGTAAATACATGTACCTTTCTGTTACTGTGAATAAGTAGCAGCTACAGACGTTTAAACTGTGTCAAAGTATGCAAAGGAGTTTCAGTTTTGAGGTATGGAGGTTCGTGGCTCTTTGAAGTTTGCTGATTGGAATAAATATTTGAGCTGTCAAAGTGTTAATTTTTTGTAACGCATTAATTAACACATTATTAACGCACCCAGGCCCGTCAAGAGAGAGAGTAGGGGGTAAGTTACCCCGGGTCCCGTGACGTTTTGGGGGGCCCTGCCTATAGAATATAGAAAGTTAAAAACACATTTTAAACGTATAATCAACAATAACTACCGTCATAGCTAGCACAGAAATCTATTAGCTTGTTGTCAAAATAATTATTTATTTACAGTACCGGTAGCGACAGAACGGCAACTACAGTTTAGTTACTTGAATTCGTTTGATTATCAAATAACCACAGTTTAACGCAATACTGAAACTTTTGCTTCACGGAATTTAGTTAATTAACATAAATTTATGTATGGGCATTAATTACTTTAACACATGTTAATTTTTTAACGCGCGTTAATTTATTAACGCATTAATTAATTAATGGGTTAATTTGACAGCTTTAATAGATATGCTTCAGTTTCTGCCGATTACCGCAATCGTTTCGTCCAGAGTGTTTTGTGAACATGCCGTCAAGATAATGCAGCTGCTAATTCTAGTCAAAATAATCACTTCCAGCGAAGGATTGCATGCCATGAGATCAGTTTAAAAGATTCAGCTAATTGGATTTGTGTGTTTTTGCTCTAATGTACCACAAATTTTATCATCTAACATAATCTGCAAAAACTCAGCGTGGTCGAGAGACAACGGAATTGTTATACTGTTTGTTAGCTGTGTCTTCACAAAATGAACTGAACGATTTCTTCATTTCTTTGGAATTCAGGTTCTCACAAAATTGCTGTGTAACTGCCTCTGTTCAATTCACATATGCTGCTAACGCAGTCACTGCTTGTATGTCACTGTTATGTAGGCATTTATGAAGAAGTTGACCAGTAAGATACGAGGTCAGCTTGGCTGGGATGACACTGGAACGTACCGAAGAAGGTTTGCTTGACTTCTGTTCGCATACATACAGGATGGGCCAAAAAAACGGCACAGTTTTTCCATATGCCAATAACTTCATCAATTATTTTCGTTTCTGGTACCTGATGAAACTTGGTAGTTTGATGCTGTTATATGGCATCAGGAAGTGCGCTTAAGCTGAAGTTGGAGAATACCAGCTCCAAAAATTTTAGAAAATTCACTTTTTTGTGGACTCGCCTAACGTGAAATAACTCCAGTGCCTTTGAAGTCTCTTTTTGACATGCTGATATAAGATAGATTATCATCATTGTTCTTTTGCATTTAGTAGTATTACTGTTATTATAAAAAAGTGGCTATGTAAACAAGTATGAATAGATTAGCTTTCTGATGTGAATGTCTTTTCAGTTGGTTGATTCCTGAGAATCTGCCTTGTGTTAGGCAATTTTGCGAAATGCGGTGCGAAATAGAATTTATTCTGACACCTGTTTTGACCAAATTCTTTTGCTGTGGCTGTGTTTGCAGGTTGCTTAGAGCTGCAATTCTGAGCGAATCGGTGATGCGCGGTGACGGCGACAGCGTTGAAAAAGTGAAGGAAATGTTCGCGAACTGGTCGAAACGTAACACCAGGTTTGCCAGAAGAAGCCTATTGTACCCAGACCCAGATTCAGATGTAGACCATTGTTTTCTGGACACATGCACACTCGCAACAGATGTTGATAATATAAATGTACAAAACATTAGTTTATACACTTGTTAATGGCAACATTTAAGGACTTGCACATCGAAAACAGCAAAAATTACAAAAGGTGATATTGCCC
>Ga0209367_1006926_pt1 | contig 15650 bp, 9 predicted proteins | sample WorMetLIZISLAND2_FD_187412 | JGI IMG/M metagenome (GOLD analysis project Ga0209367, IMG submission 187412) | Marine gutless worms symbiont microbial communities from Max Planck institute for Marine Microbiology, Germany - Olavius geniculatus... ... | reverse complement strand
CATTTGGACTTAATCAAGTGGAGCGTAACCTCTTCAGACGCCACTCTACCAACCTTGCCAAATATCGCATTGGCAGCTCGATAGAAGGAGCGTTTAGCATGGTCCAATGAGCACTTGAAGGTTCGTTATTTAATATGCAGTTCTGTTGTTTTGCGTGTTATAGAGAACTGTTTCGTATTTCGATCTCCAACTACCAGGAGTGGTTCAAGGTGGCGATCACGTTCTGGCTGCAAACGTTTCGAGATGAATGTATGCGGCGAATGGAGAAAGCGCTCGAGATAGAAAAAGATGTACGCCTGACTACGTTTGTACTTCATTATTGCCAGTCATTTCAAACTTCCTAATTGTCCTTGCTATTTTTTGTAATTTAGTATTTATCACTCTCTTAGCTCAAACTCGCATTTTTGCAATCCCTTTTCTCCACAAACTAAGGGGACTGCTGCGAATACACTGTTTCCGGAAAAAAGGTAACCCCCTAGACATCGTACAATAAAAATGTCAAATCTAAACGAATCTAAATAAAATTTGGCAAGTTTAATTTATAGTAAATAGTGAAAGCGCACATTGAATCTCGTTTAAAATATTATTTTTTAGCATAGCTATTTATTGTTGAATATTGATAACAAAATATATATCCGTTACCAGTATGCCTTTACACAAGTAAACCCGTGTGTTAATGTACATTTGCGTAAGTTCAACAAACAACAGCTGACTCTAACAAAATTGTGCGTCAATAATGCGCCATTTATTGGCAATCAAAGTGTTAAATTTTAGTTAAATTTGCTAAGGCAAACAATAGCTACAGCGGCTTTTGTGAGGTCACCCCAAAACAGTTTAATTTCAGGTCTTTGTGAATAACGTTAAAGACCTAAAACTAAGGTGTTTTAATCAACTTTATTCATCGAAAAAATTCGATAGCACCTCGCAAAAACCACTGTAACTATTGTTTGCTTTGGCAAATTTATCTGAAATTTGGCAGTTTTATTGGCAATATATGGTGCATTATTGACGTAAAAGTTTGCCAGAATCAGATGTTGTTTGCACAATAACAGAAAGGTTTACTTATGTAACGCCATTTTGGTAACGGTATATTTTGTTTTTGATATTTACTAACTAATAACTCCGTTAGGTAATAATATTTTTTAACGAAATTTGGCGATCGCTTTAGCAATTTACTGGGAATTAAATGTGCAAAATTTTGTCCAAATTTCTTCAAATTTGACGTTTCTATTGTACGATATCTAGGGGGAGGTTTACTTTTTTCTCTCACACAGTGTACATAGCCGTCTGTGATTTCTGATTTTTCATGTTTATCTGTTTTTCGTTTTAATATTTGATTTTGGGTTATTTTTTAATTTTGTGTGGTAGACTGAACTAGCTTTCCGTGAATTTTAGTGCATTGAAATTGACGTCGCTTTTATGTTGGGTTAAGCTGTGTGGTCTATTTGCAGTGCGGTGCTAAGTTTATTCAAAGTGCTGTTTTGTTGCATATTCAAATGCAGGTTGTACAAGTCACGTGTTTGGTCAAATACTCAAATTCAGTGGTCGACGTGCTGTCTTGTTTTGCAAAGGTTTGAAACATTTTCTTGTACTAAACAAGTGAATAAGTAACAGTTTGTTTTAATGCATATAGTAAACGCGCTTACGTACGTTAACAAACATTCTAATCAAGTCACAGTGTAACGTAATAGGCGACAGTAATTAAAATTTAAACAAATATTGAATTAACTTGCCTAACTGTGCAGGGATGTTAAGTTCTTGAGACCAACGTGGTCTCGAGACCAAATTTAATGGTCTCGTTCTCGTTCTTGGTCTCGTTGTTGTTGTTTTCGTTCTCGTTCTCGTTCTCATCACAATTGTTCTCGTTCTCATGCATCTTGGTTTCGTGGTCTCGAAATTTGACTATGCAAAATACTTATTATTGCTCGCAATGGTGACTTATAACTTTAGACTCAAATGTCAAAGTGACAGCACTAATCGTTGGTCTCGTTCTTCTTCTCAAAATTTATTTTTGGTCTCGTTCTCGTTCTCGCCATATTTTGGTCTCGTTAGCATACCTGTAACTTCGACGGTGTTAGTGTCAGTTTTTTGATAACATTAATCAGGCCGTGAATTTTAACTGTCCGCTACATTTAACTTGATGAACTTTTTCGTGTACACACACAACCGCAAAAATCCTATTCAATTTCAAGGTCATAAGTCAACGTTCTAGGTCGCAGGACCAGATTTTGCGATACCTTTACCATTCCAAAATAAAACCATGCTGCTATTAGCTGCTGCTACATGCAGTTAGAACGATTGGCCGACGCTGACGTCATTGCCATAAATATCGCAGCATGCCACGGCGGCTACTGCGGACACATTTAGTTTTGCGCGAAGCTAGGTATTGCAGTTTTATAGTTAATAATCACACGTGATGCAGGATTGTCACAGTGTTTAATATTTGTTTGATTCAGATGACATCAGAGTGGCGTGAGATCGACTTCGCTGATGCTGACATCAGTTTGCTTGGAGTAACGAAAATCACTGATGTACGTCATTTTCTTTTTCTCTCTTTCGTAGTCAGTCGGTTTTTCAACTGTTTCCAGTGACAGAAATAAAATAAACTGAAATAAATCGAAAAAAAATAAAATCAATTAGAATGAAACTAAACGAAAGTTGCACGCTGCAACTTTTATTTTAGTTTATTTTATTTCATTCCGTTTTATTTCAGTCCAGGGTAGTCCTGTCGCTCTATACGAGTTCTTTGCAACTTGTTGCATGCTGCCATCATTTGGTTACCTTCGCTTTTTTATTTTATGATCGCTAATGCTTTTTTTCTCAGTGGCGTAGCCAGAAATTTTAATTGGAGGCTTCTCTCCCTTTCCTTCCCCTCCCTTCTCCCTTTTAGCCCTCCCTTTCTATTCCTTTCCCTTTTTATCCCTCCCCTTGTTTCCGTTAGAAGTAGGACCCGCTAAAATTTAGCTAGGGGGTCTGGAGAAGCGCTGTGAGCTTCCCCAGCAAAGTCTGGGGCGGATTTTTTTGAATTTGGCGCATTTGAGCTTTAAAAGATGAGATCTGATGGCAACAATTTTAATTATTTCTTCCAAAATGAACTAACCGAGTTGGCAAATGGCGTGCAGTATAAACGTATGCTTATGTTTTGTCTGGAGGATTGGGGGAGAGGGCTTGAGCCCCTGGGTCCCCTTGTTTACGCCACTGCCTTTCCAGGAGGAAAGAAAATGCTGAACACTGATAATTCCAGGTTTCAGGTTCCAACGCGGGGCAGGGCAGCCAGTGCCGCCCCCTAGGCTTAGGCCTACACTGATAATTACTGCGACCGAAATTAGTCAGCTTTTAAATGCCGCTGCGTGTGATCTGCGGTGAAATAGAACGAATCTGGGTGGTCCGAATATGTATGCTATAAGTTGGGCTATTTTTTCTTATAGTTATAAGCAATCTGATGCAAGTTTTATTTGGAAATTTGACTAGACTTTTACATTGCTTATTTTAAATAATTACCGCACAGTACGTTATTCACTATTTTAAGCGGCACAAAAACGAATATTTACAATATAGTAATTTTTAGTTAATTACTTTGATCAGATAGGTCCTATAATGCGGATTTGTTTGTGGTGTACACAGACAATATGCGACTGCGTGAAACTGTATCTGGAAAAAGTGATCAACATCCTAGAATCGAACGGTTACTATGATTACATCGTTAACCAGCAGTTTGATGTTACAGATCAGGTAGCTGGAACTGTTGGTTAATTACAAGTAAATTTTGGTTTTTATAACGTTTAAAATCTGATTGAATGATTGAATGATTGAATGATTGATTGATTGAATGATTGAAATCAGTAATGATTGGAACAGAAAACAGCTGTTTAAATAAACTAAACTAAACTAACATAATTTAGTTTTTGACAAACTGAGCAAAAATCAAACAGTAATGTATTACAGTAGGCATCGCACACGTACGCGTCAACCAATGACTAATGGGCTAACCCTGCTTGTCCGTTGGTCAGTTTGTTAACAAGTAATTTAAGCAAGGCTCATGAGACGCGCGACAGCCTTAGCAGTTTCTGTTTGCACATTGTCTTGATCTATCTTCAGCCATTTCGTCTCATTTCATGTTTAAAATGTGCACCGCAGCCGAAAATCGCAAAAAAATAAACACCAACACCCACTAACACCTCTTATTTTGGGGGTTCAAGGTTGTTTAAAGTCATCGAGGTAGATACCGCAAAAAAGCTCGTCATCAGTGCTTGTTATAATAAGCAGCATGTCTATGCCTATCTGCAACTGTTTTCACGCTAGACGTGCTAATGTCGGTAAAATAACCACTTTTTAAATGGGTACCACTTTTTGACGCTCGCGTGTGCAGACCTTCTTGAGCTTACGGGGTCGGGACTTAGACTACTAAAATCTATGCTTGATGCTGACAATTTCCTATGCAGATTGTTTTGGTCTATCTCCAGTCATTTCGTCGCAATTCATTCTTGAAATGTGCGTTGCAGTCAAAAAATGCGATAAATTCGCCAAAACGCCTCTTTTAGGGGTTCAAGATGGTTCAAGGTCATCGATGTTGACAAAACTAAAAAGCCCGTAGCCAATGCTTGTTATGATGAGCAACATGTCTGTACCTATCTGCAACCGTTTGGCACACACAATGCAAGCCAATAGCGGCAAAACAACGTTTTTTTCTCTAGGAGTTCTTTTCTTTGACGCCCTCGTTCGAGGGGAACTGCCTTACCGAGGGGCACTAAATTTTATCACGAAAAACGAGAGTCATTGCGGTGGCCAATGGTGAAAATTTTGTGTTCTTAGCTTGCACCGTTTTGATAGGACTCAAGTGTAACGGACGGACAGTTGGACGCCTCGACGATGGCTAAGACGCGCGAAGCATTCCCTGTCCCGCGTAAAAAAACTAAACCATGTCAGTTCAGTTTAGTTTAGTTGAATTCAGTTCAGTTTAGTTACGTCGATTTTTTTACTCGTTTTTGCAAAAAAATAAACATATTTTTTATTATTATGCACGTATGTTGATAGTTGCCTCTAGAACTTCACAACAGTGGAGTTTGCTAGTATTTTGCTGTATGTTTCCAAATCTTATTTTTTTGTAATTATGTTAATAAATGTAAGTCATTGAAAAGTTAATGGGCTGCACTGCAGCTTTCTACGTCTTCACTTTACGTTAATCCGGCCACGATGCCTTCAATGTATGTGTTGTTAAATGGTTTCAATGTTTCTTGATTAAAATTAATGTAACGAACAAATGCGTATACTAATGACATTTTTTTGTCCGATAGATTAATTGTTTGATTGATCAACTGACTGATTGTCAGCTGTGTATAACGCTGAACAACATATCTCACGTGAGCGGCTACCTGGCCGAACTGTCGACCTTACTGCACTGGGACATGGTGGCTCAGCAGCTGTCAATCAAACACGAGGACGAGGCCGTAGGTCAGACAGCACTGCGCTCTCTGGGTGGTCTTGTAGCGGCTACCAACGACGATGTGAAACTACGCAGTCGCGTGCTGTCGCAGCAGATCATCGAAAAGATCGTCGTCGACTTGAAGAAATACACCTTCGAGTTCACGCGCTGTCACAACGGACTGCCCAGCGTCAGTATCTGTCATTATTACTGTTCGCGGTAGCGACGAAGGTATTGTTTTCAGCCAAGTTTTTTGGCCTAGAAAACAATAACTCATGAACTGGTGCACATAGCCTGATGACATTTGGCACGTACACGAGCCTCGATACAATGGTGTAGCCAGAAATGTGAATTAAGGGCCGCCCTTTTCTCTTTTCTCTCCTTTTTATCTCTTTTTCTTATGTAAATGTAAAAAAACGTAAAACATAGTCCTTCCCGAGCCTTACGGCCCATAGGGCGGCGCTGATCTCCGTTTCCTAAGGCCCTCAGCCAGACACCAGATTTTACACTGCGATACCACGGATATGAGGCCAATGTATCGCGCGGTGTGTCTGTTTACGTCCCAGCGGTGAAGCCGGTACCAAATTATACTGCTTGGTGACAAAGGCACATGTGTGTGAACAACTTGCCTAAGGTCGTTACCCGGCAGTGTCCTGGTGCGCAGTCAAACCTGCGCCTCTGAGTTACCTCAGGATTACAAGTTCAACACGTTACCGTTAGACTACCGAGCCACCGTAAATGTAAACCCCTAAATTCCACCTAGGGTATCTTGTTTGTCAGCGTTCTTAGCGAGGTCTGGGATGGAGCACCAGCCGAAATCGAATTTAGTGCATTATAGCCTAAAAATGCGATCTGCTGGCAACAATTTTAATTATTTTTTAAGTCCTTAATTTTATTATTATAGTCTTAATTTTTACGATACTGCCGCGACAACCGCAAAAAACCCTATTAAATTTTAAGGTCAAAGTTCAAAGTCACTAGACTGGATTTTCGGACACTTTACCATTGCGACATAGGACTTTGCTGCTACGAGCTGCTGCTAGGCAGGCCCAGCTAGATTGATAGAGCTCTATTGCCGACGCTAACGTCATTGCTATAAATATCGCGGCATGTCACGTCGGCTACCGCGGACAGATTTAGCCTGGCGCGAGGTTTTGACATTTAGTTATTATTGTTGTTGTTGTTGTTGCTATGTGCATTATGTAAGATTTTCGGTCGTCATGCGTGTGTTGTGAGAAAGTTTTGTTGTTAATCGCAGGACGTTGATCCACTGCTGGATTACCTCGAAAACAATCTGAAAGTGCTATACAAGAAGCTTGAAGCCACCATATATCCGCTGTTTTCCGAGGAAATTCTGAAAGCCGAAATAATCATACTGCTGGAGAATCTCGAAGTTGGGGTAAGATACGTGAAGGGTTTATTCATAGTCCGTGGAAACTGATAAGACATTGATACATTGATTAAGTTTCCTGCGTGTTTATGATTTATTAGTGCTTTGCGTTGATAGAATTTAATAAAAATCGTTTTATACAACATTTATTTGTGTTGTATTGTGTTTTCTGTTTTATTCAGCAAGCACCGTCATATTACGAGAAGATAATGGCTGTGAGTAGCATTTATTTATTTATTTTTATAAAAATGGTTGCAATGAATTGATGAATTATTACTGTTTATTAATTACTGCTGCATTCTATGAGTTTATTTGAACAGTAGCTTTTGTGTTTGTGTTAATATCAAGTTTTATATGATAATGTGCTTAAGTGCGCTTGACTGTTTTGGTTGTATCGTTTTTATACTGTATTTTCATACTGTAAATAGTAATGTTTTGTGCCATTACTGAAACACTTTTAATGAGTTTGATGCAGGAAAGTCCTAAATTCGCGAAATCCGTTTACTGGATATATTAACGTTTATTCAGAAAGGATTTCTGAAGAAAATGTGTGTGCAGACGGGCTGGAAAGAAGCAGTGTGTGATAATATTATAATTTCGGACAGTGGGCTCGTGTTGTGATGCAATAAACATGACCGATTTCAGTCTTGCTAGCGCTAGGCTGTCAGTTTTGAAGTGTATATCTGTTTTGTGTGCTGACTGCACACCAAACTCAACTAAGCGTGATTATTCTTGGGTATTTTCGTCGGCGGCTGATTGTAGCATGCGAAAACAATCAGCGGTGATTTCTACATCGGTGGAATGGAGGCGGCGATGGTGGCTGGCTGCAAGCTGAGTCACAAGCTGCTGACTACGCTTCAGATCAACTCGCTGTCTTCCGACCAGCTCATGCTGCTTTACTTCAAGTCGCTGCTGAACAGCTCGGTCTGTATGCCGTCCTCCTGTTAGAGTGTTTTATGTTTGTCAGACCATCCATTATCATTGTCATGGAAATGTTTGGAGCAATAGCCTACTTATAGTGAGACAATGAATTCTTATTATTGTTATTATGATGTGAGTGGTAATGAGCGTGTCTTATTTTAACTGCACTTTTTCTATCTCTGTATGCGTATTTTGTTGAATCATTTGATTTTTGATATTAATTTTAGTATGGTAAATGTTGATTGTATTGTTTTTGAAGAATTTTTGAAACATTGTGTATTGGTCAGATAGTTAGTGATGTTCATTGTTTGATCTCAATAGCTCATTTCCCGCTAATAAGTCTATTATTGCAACGTACAGTATTTGCGTGTAGCTTGCAACATGTTAAGCTTCGCGACTTGTTAGTTTCTCGGTAATAAAGTAATATGATATTGTTTTGTATATCAGTCGTCATCTCAAGAATACTTTGGTGATTTGGTTGTCAAAGTTGGCTACCGAAGGCAAGCTGAGGGAATTGTCAACATCTATGTTAACGGTTAGACACTAAAATTTGCCGTTTTCTGTTTTTTTTTTGCTTTGTGTTCATTTTCTCAACTTTAGACGTTGCAATCTATTGTCACTTTTATTTGATATACTTGTATGTAATTGTAAAAAACTTACCAGTTTCGAACTGTGTGTAAAAACGATATAATAATATCAGTCCTGTAAAACAGCAAAAATCATTTGGGTAATCTTAGAGGGGGCTATGCGTATGGAGTTCTTACAAGGTGAGTTAGCTGACTCTACACCGTGTCTTAGAAAAAAAAACAGTCAAAATTGTTTTTTGCATAATTTTGTCAAATTTCAACTAACTTTGATAATTTTTGACATAAATATGGCCAAAAGGATAAAATTATGCCAGATGTAATCATTTCTCACCTTACCTAATTTTTGTTAATGCACTACCTTGTAAAACATAGATACTCCAGCATAACGCCGAGTTGTTGTCTCAAGTAAACTTTCAAATGACTTAATTCAGCACACAAACACTTAAATGTGAATTATTTAGCAAAATTATAAACTTGTATGACCACTCATTTGGTAAGTTATCAGAATTTATGCTCAAAGTGTGTCCTGCATACAAAGACACAATGGCTTAGATGCAATGCCACTCGCTGATAACGGAATCAAAAATTGACTAATCAAACTTTTGCATTCGCTCATTGATTAGACGTATTTTAAGTTCATTACTTTTCATCAGTCAGTTATTTTGTTGTTTGCTGCTTTTGCCGTAAAATATTTAATACCACAAAATTATTAAATTTCGTGGCTTTCTTTGTCAAATTGATGATGCAAAAGTGAGCAATCTGATACAAATAACCACCGTGTAATGTTACAATCTGGAGCATCTGTGTTTCACACGGTAGTGCGTTGACATAAATTAAGTGAAGTAAAAAATTAGTGCATCTTGCATAATTTTATCGCCTTGTTCATCTTTGTGCCAAAAATTATCAAAGTTGCTAGAAATTTGACAAAGTTATGACAAAAACAATTTAGACTGTTTTTTGAGACACGGTGTAGTTGGTAATTACTAACATAGTCTAAAGTCTTTATCATTCATTTGATGTTATTTGTCCTATTACGCTACTTGCTTAATGGTTACTGTTTGCCTGGGTTTTAGGGTTGTCGCCAAATCAAATAGGTTATGGTTTTCGGGTATCGTTGGACAATGTGCGCGGAGTAAGCCTATACATTAGATTAGTTGGTTACAATCTAAAGTGTCTTGCTACATTAACTTTTCAACGTTTTGTAAATAAAAAAAATTCACACCTTTTTTAAACGCGTTTCTTTATATAAAAAAAATTAAAAACGTTCGTGAACGTTTATTACAACTATGGTTTCGACGTTGCAGTGGTGCAGGCAAGAAACATACCGGGCATGTCGACCCAGGACGTAAGTTGTCCGTTTGTGTCGGTCGAACTGTGTCCACTGACAATGTTTCCCATCACCGAGCCGCACCGCACTCCAGTCCGCACGTACACAGTCAACCCTGTCTACCAGGAAAAGTTTGAATTGTGAATACCTCTATTTGTACTCACTTTAAATTTTTTTTGTGTTGTCAGACTACATTAGAACGTACGTTAAAAGGTTGTTTGTAGTTCCTAATGGTTAAACCCGTGTCAGAACTGCAGAGAGTTTTCTGCCATACAGTGTTACCTGTCACTCAACAGGTAAACGTGCCTCGTTGTAACCCCAGCCAGAGAGGCCGGTACTCGATTTACCTACCCCGGAGGAGTATGTGAGTAGGGTTTAACGTCCCGCCCGACACAGTATAGGTCATTTCGGGGACGGCCTTTCCAGGCGGAATGCACACAAGCACATAGTAATGGAACGGTAAGTTTAACCTTTACTATAAACAGATGACCTTGAACCCAAAATAGTGGTTTTAGTGATTTTTTGCAATGTTCGGCTGCAGAAGAGTGAATTGCGACAAGATGGATGGAGATAGACCAAGATTATCTGCTAACAGGAACTGCTATAAGCTTTCGCGCGTCTCGTGAGCATTAGCTCAAGTTTCTTGTTATGCATTCGATGGTACAGCGAAAAAACAACATGTTGTAATCTAGCGGTATCCTCACGCTATTGAAACAATGAAACTCACTAAGTTGTGTGGTATGCTAGCACAAACATAGCGGAGGAGTTTCGTTCGACGCCGGGAACGGTGATAATCTTCAGCGTCTGGCATCACGAAGCCGTCTTCTCCAACACGTTTCTAGGTGAGGTCGTTCTTCCGCTGTGCGACCTACGAGAGCTGTCGGCGGTACAGACTGTGGACGATCTACCAGCCGTCATGATGTCGCTACGACGACCCAAGGAACCACGCGACGGACCGTACAAGGTTTGCCCCTCCACATTCTATCTCAGACGCCGCCGGTTGTGGTTTACAGCGCTTTTGGCGTGAATAATAAACTCTATCACACTAGTCGGTAGGCAACTTGGCTGACGACGGCTAGCGCAAAGGTGATAAAGCTTATTTAAAGGCTGATGCGTGAATCAAGTAAGAGGGTCAAATATAGACAGAAAAGGAAGTTTTTACATGTTTTGTTTTTTTGCTAAACAGATTGGTAATATAGTGTAGTTGAGCAGTGCAATTTTCTTACTATTGGATTTTTTTCTGATTTAGTAAAATCACTACTGATTTCAGGGATATTGCTATGGCTGAATTGAATACATTACTACGTAACCAGCAGTGCAGGGGAACCCCGTGCGCCTTATGCAGATTCCGGGATCTAGCATTGCCCCGAACGGATAATGGCTTAAAGGCGCTTAGAGATGTTAAGTCTTAATACTGTGTTCGAACAAATAAAAACAACTTGACTTGCATCTGTGAAACAGGGGTTGCTTTTAAGTTCTAATAAGCTTTTTTCTCTGTTCTTGTCAAGTTATGACGTAGACGACGTAGAAATATCACTGTGTAAACCTCTACTCATGGTACATACGAATGAGTTGGTAGAATGTAGAACGAATCCTGTTGGTCAGGTTCTGAAGGAGCGCTGTGACAATGACAAGATCGCGCGGGTTTTGCTGGAGCAGCGCCATCGCACCGTTGACTTCAGGACTCGCTGCCGACTCTGCCGACCCGTCAAAAACATCGTAGCTACAATCACCGGCATGAGGCTCGAGGTGATGGGTCGCAAAGGCTCTGTGTGCGTCGTGGAGGCGGGCGCGACTGACGAGCAAGAAGAACTGAACTTACGACCTACTACGTCATGCTGACAGCTAGCTTCAGTTTAGCGGTGTCGTGGGTCACAAAAGTTGCAATTCTGCCACAGAGACAATTGCAAATTTCTCGCAGAGAAGATTGGATGCTAAAAGTTTCAATTTTGCTTCTAAATTGCTTCAAAATTGGGGTTTCTAGCTCCGGGTTTGTCTTTTCAGGACGAAAGACAGTTTTTTGACAGCCAAAAAAATAAGTGTGGACAATTCTCCCATTTGTCTACCCCCGCCACCACGCTACTGCTTTAGTTTCTGTTCGCCTGTCGGCCACTTCTGTGGAGATAATCGAGCTTAAATCTCTGATATGGCTGCAGTAGGTTTTTGCAAGGCATCAGACCAACAGCGTTTAAGCACTGAAGGAAAATTGTACTATGTGTTAATAGGAAGTATTTATTTTACGTTGTTGAACTGCTTTTAACATCTACGAACATTGTGCTAGTGGGTAATGTTGTTTTATGGGGCGTTTACACGATCCAGCAAACGTCCAGCATTAGCACGTGTATTTTGAATACATTTGCTTGAAGTTTGCTGGACGTTTGCTGGATCGTGTAAACACCCTATTACTCTCGTGGGCTTTAGTAGTTGAAGTTTGATGTTACAGATGGCTGCGATGTAGATGCTAATGCGAAAGAATTGCGTTGAATAATAAGCGTTATTTGTATTTTAACTGTAGAGACATTGCACGTTTACTGTAATGTAAACTGTGGCATTTTGTTCACGAAACGTTTGCAGACATTTGCTTTGTTGCATTATTGCTCATTTTAACTATTTCGACGCTGATTAGTGTGAATGTAGTTTTTATTTATGTGGCTAATCACTATTTTGTTTTTAACTGCATATCTTTTGCAGAATCGTATATTTAATTTAGTATTTGCAATATTTACAGTGTGTTAATTTTGTTTTCCACTGACCGCGTCCAGCAAAAAAATCATCCCCTGCCGCGAATTTCGGATAAGCTTGTAGTGTATGCCCGCTAACGTAGGGGCCTATTGGTGGACCCATGTCGAATTTAATAAATGAACACAGCGTGGTTGTGATACAGAGTACTAATAAATGTAGTTTCGTCCATCCTAAGCGTGTCGAACTTCAGGTCAAAATTTATACTAGGCTTAGTAAGTGGAAGGTAACAAAATCTGCAGACGATTACTTGTCCGGCAGCACACACGTCGCGCTGTGGTGCAATTCTAGTTGCCGGTGTGCTTGAGAGCGGTGCTGGGCCAATCGTCGCGTACGGTGTGCCGGTCAATTATTCATATCTCGGTAGTTTTCGCAGCGGTGGTGAGCGTGAGCGGCGCCTCGTGTCTAATTGGAAGAGATGGAAAGTGTGGCGGAGCTGTGAGACCGAGGTGCAACAGAGGTGTAAGGCGTCTGGTGGCAGTCTGCCGTTGGCTTGCCACCTGCGCCTCTCTACCGTAGTTCTTACCAACGCTGACGACACCGACAGTGTCTGGCGCTTGATTAGGTTGATTTCTCCGCTGACATATTTAGATCACAATAATTTTAGTGCGTATGGGCTATTTCTCGTTAAAACATGGATTAATTCTTATGAAGCAGATAGACTCGTAATGCTAGGAATGCTTCCAAAACAATTTTATCACAGAATAACATTGGATTAACTCAAGCAAACGTCAGACCTCATCGGCAAACGACGATACAACACGATACGATACTATGTACAAGGATTTGCGCTTGAAAGCTGACAAGCTGTCAGTTTGATCTAGTAAATAAACTAAAAAAATTGTCTTGTCAAAAATAAGTTTGGTGGACTGATGGCTTATGTTTATCGACGTGACTTTCTGTCAGTCATTACTGCCCGTCTAAGCGATCGTGTTATTAGCTTATACTGTGTTCAGCTTCTAAGAGCTCTATAGTTTTCTTATTTTTAAAACCCATATCTCACGAGCCTTTGCACTTAGCTTGATAGAAAGTTAACACTGCTGCACTGCTGTCACGTGATTTTTAGAGCTAGGCTGCTAGGGGTGCATGCTTTGCCAAAATCACTTTTTAGTTTTTGTTCTTGATTGAGATATTGGCACCGCAATGAATTTGAAATGCATAAAATTAGTCATTTTGACAGAAAGTTTTATGGGACAACATGTTCAGGATATTTTGCACTGTACCAAACATTTGTCACATACTTTAGCTCAGCAATGTTAGTTATGGGTGACATTGTCATAACAAATTCGTTACTAGGTTACCACACTGTCCATAGCAACCGTTGCTATGTGATAAGTGAACCGTTGGATTCATTGTATTTAATTACGTACGAATACATTACCATGGCCCCGATATTTGTCACATTTAGGCACTTATCATCTTTCTTACAGTCACACCAGGGCTGCTGCTAAGGGCTTTTGGTTTCCATAGCAAAACAGAATGTCACCAAAAGCCGAAAAAAGTTGCATCTCATCATTTTTCAAAACGATTTTGTGCAAGCTAACTGAAAATGCTAAGAAAAATAATTTTGGTCTAAATGTCAAGCATACTGTTAATGAAACTGCTTTGTCAGTGGCAGTGTTAAATTTAATTATAATTTTATTTTATTTTATTAAAATTTGGACAGAAGGCAGCGACCCCCCAAGATGTCCCCAAGTCTTAGATTGGTCAGCATGGTCCGCCCTTCATTTGTGCCAATTTTGGTAAAAGTATGACTATTTGCAGTATCCTTTTGCAGAGAAGCCCCACTAATTATAGCAGTACGCCACATATCGAGTATTTGACCAAGATTAAAACTAAGATTTACCAGATGTGTTACAACCGGAGCCAATTCGACAGAACATTTCTTAAAAAGCCAAGATGGTAGACCATCCCAGCCAGCAGAAGTTCGTCTAGTTTGTCTAAGCATTTTCACTATGCGGTATTCAGTAACATCTGAAGAAGTGTGCAGTGCACTGGATTGGTATATTTTAGGATCAGGAGGTGACCCAGATGAAATAACTTACTTGCAAAGAATTCATTAAGCTTGTCAGCAGTAATTGACGTAGAAGTAATATGTACATTGTTACTATACTTAGAATGGACAACAGCCAAAAGCTTACGAGTAGAACTAGAGGTAACATCACTAAGTGTCTCTGACTGGACCTTATGAATAACGTGATTAATTTCTGCTCAGCCTGAAAGTTGATATTCACCGTACTATCCCACATAGGGTAGAAAGCTGAGTTGACTTGTTTCGTCGTTAAAAAGCCAGAGAAAACATTAAATTAAATATTCAGAACAGTTCGTTGGAGATATTAATTTGATGCTATTTTTCGCATTCAGTTACGTGCGTGCATGCGCTTTCTCCGAATCTGTTAATATTTGATTAACGTCATTAAGTAAGTAGGGCTAACAAAATGAATCGGAATACGGCGCCAACGTCACACGTCACGTGATGGCAGCGTCCAGTGAATGGCTTCGTCGCTTACACTGTCTGAAAAGACGACGTTTTTTAACGTTTGCTTAGTCGACGTCACACAGACCGTTTCACACAGTGGAGCTATAAAAAAGCGAAACCCTGCTGTCTCGTCGATGTCTGTGTATACTCTTGACAACTATTCATTTTCCGATGTAGACAGCGGTCGTAGAAGGCGATCTCGAACAATCATTTTCCACAGAGACGCCAAACCTCGATAAATATGCAAGAGCGACCCACGATCTGGGGCCGATTAATCGATGATCCATGTAATATCTTGCCGGATATCACGGTCACTGCGTAGTTTCGTGTGACACCCGAACGGCAAAAATCTTCGCAAAACAACAGTTTGTGATACGATATTTAGAAGAGCATTTGGCATTTGCTTGGTATAATAGGATGTCCGACTAACGATCAAAAGGTTGTGAGTTCCACTCCCGGTTAAAGTGAGGCGCGTTTACCTGCGTCAGGCAGCAGTTAACACTTTGTGATTCCAAATGGCAGGTAAGCTAATTGGTTCGTAGCTTCGAGATGGGTTTTTGTGAGAAAAACTGTTTTAACCCTTCATCGTTGTCACTGTTATTATCGTTATAAATGTACAAAACATTAGTTCATACACCTGTTAACGGCAACATTTAAGAACTTGCACATCGAAAACAGCAAAAATTACAAAAGGCGATATTGCCCGCATCACACTGACTGTGTGTCAATGTGCTGCTGAATAATATCACCTTTTGTAATTTTTGCTGTTTTCGATGTGCAAGTCC
>Ga0209367_1006925_pt1 | contig 15650 bp, 9 predicted proteins | sample WorMetLIZISLAND2_FD_187412 | JGI IMG/M metagenome (GOLD analysis project Ga0209367, IMG submission 187412) | Marine gutless worms symbiont microbial communities from Max Planck institute for Marine Microbiology, Germany - Olavius geniculatus... ... | reverse complement strand
TTGCTGTCTGCCCCACTCTCGTAGTCACAAAATTCTTTATAAACAAATAAAACTTTCTAGAAATACGGACCAAATGCCAATGACGTCAATGATGATGTCACTAGACAGAGGCACAAAAATGTACAAGGAAGCAAAATGTTTTAAAAAGCATGTCTTGACCTTGAAGGTAGAACGCCGTGTCGTGGTGTTTTTTGTAAAACACAAAGTAGCGTAGCGACACACTTAAGGTGTGGTGGCCGGGATCTATATTGATAATGTTATTACATTTTTTTGATCCTGACAATGGGTGAGGTCAAGTTTCGCTAAGACTTTAGTCTGAGACTAAAGTCTCAGACTAAACTACTAAATTTACTTACTAAAATCCTATGCTTAATTTGGCCGTGCTTCAGTACCAACTTGAAGATTGTTTACAGACCTTATCATGTGAATAAGTAAATTAATTTTGTCGCTTTAAAGTGTTTTCGTGTTATTCTTAGTATGTGATTTCGTTGACCATGACGAGTGTCGGAAAGCAGATGCCAAATGACGGAGAGGTATTAAAATGACAAGACATAACTTGCTGCCGGGAGTTCTACAAACGTACTTGGGGGCGTGGCAGGTGCCTGAGCCTCACCCACACTTTGAGCCACACCAAAAAACAGCTATTTTGGTAGACAAAGAACTTCGTTCTAAATAGGGCTAGTGTTAATTTATGACACAGCTTAGAACGGTACCGGCCCGCTATTCCGAAGGTCTGCTATTCCGAAAGTTCATTGTGCAGATATGCGCCACAGTGCTAACGAGAGTTATGGTCAGCCTTAGGGTTAGGTTTAGGGTTAGTGAGAATAGTAGACTTTCAGAATAGCGGACCTTTGGAATAGTGGACCTGAATTCTTAGAACTAGGCTACTATTTTGGCCACATTGCAAGTTATATGCGTATCCGTAGTAAGTCAAAGGAGTGGGGATGAAGTAACAAGTAGTGGTATTCAAATGTCGTTGCTAGCTTTTTATGTTAATTATGGTGTTATTGACCGCTCACATGTACGGTCTGATGTCGCGCAGAAAATGCTATTGACCGTGAGAGCTTGCTCGGTCTGTCTTTTGAAATTGCGGTTATGCCTAACTTCCGAAACTGCGCACGGTCTGAACTTCTGAAGTGGACTGTATGACATACTGCATGTTATTAGGTCATCTAAGGATGGACACCTTGTGTGGTTCCTTGGGTGGCATTTGTTCGTAGTAATGGTTGGCATGATTTGAAACTAAACCAGAGTGCCCAGTAGTCGAAATTACTCTAGCCAAAACAGCATTAGCTGTTTCTGGAGTTAGTTTACTGCTCATAGCTAACTAATAGCAGCAACGTAGACATAAAGCACCCATGCAACTCTGCACTTGCACGTCTTTGGTAAGCGTGTGTGATCTGCACGTGGTAAATAACGCTTTGTGACAGGTCATGCTAAACTATGCTGGCGAGGCAGGCGACTGGCAGGCGACAGCCGCATTGATGGCATTATATAATGACTGAGCGGTACTGCTAATTGCCTATTCTGTCATCTAGTCAGCTAGAGCTTCAAATATCAGATGCTCAGTGCGCTTTTACCTATGCTTATGCTATATTAAAAGCGGTTCATCTGATGCAGCCTATAAACTGTAAAAATTTAATTTTTGCCTATATTGTACTTGCTAGACCTACATAAAAACAAGAAATTTGAGCTAATATGGCAGTTAATGTTCGCAAACTGTCAGTCTATCTCCAGCCATTTCGTTGCGACTTTTATGTGGGTACCGCTCTTTGATGCCCTCTTGCGCAGGTTTACTGGAACCTAGAAAATCGACACTTGGACTGTTGAAATCTATGTTAAATGTTGAAAATTTCATATGCAGCTTGTCCATGTCTGTCTCAATTGGTTTCGGTGCAATTCGCTTTTGAAACGTGTCTCACAGCCCGAAATTGCCGAAAAAATCCATAAAAACTAAAGCTGTCAAGGCGTTAATGTTTTTAACGCATTAACGCAGTGCGTTAATTTTTTAATGCATTAATTAACGCGTAAATTAACGCACTCAGTCCCGTTGAGATGGAGAGTAGGAGGTAAATCATCCCGGGCCCGAGACGTTTATGGGGCTCGCCTGTAGAATATAGAAAGTTGGAAAAAATGAAAAAAATGAAAAAAAACACATATAATTTTTATTTTTTAACATATCTAGACTATTTACTATTTAACTATTACAGTATTTTTATTTTGTATATCATCTCTTGTCCACCATAGAGTCCGTCATTTTGTGATGGACTCTATTGGATTACCCTTACGTGAATTGCTTGCTTACTGTCTTTTGTCAGTTTCGTGCGTATGTTTGTATGTCTGTCTGTCTGTCTGTCTGTCTGTTCATTTGTGATTAGAAATCTATTAGCCTGTCAATGAAATAAATAAGTAATTGTTTATTTACAGTAGTGATGAAACAAAAACTAGTTTAGTTACTTGATTTCATTCGACTGTCATATAACCGCAGTTTAATGGAATATCCGAACTTTTGCTGCACAGCATTTAGTAACTGAATGAAATAAATTTACGCATGTGCGTTAATTTTTTAACGCGCGTTAATTTATTAACGCATTAAAGCGTTAATTAATGCGTCAACTGTGACAGCTCCAATAAAAACCCATTTTTTATGTTCAAAGTCATCCAAGGTCATTGAATTTGGTGGCAATCGAGAGTCAGTGAACGATTTTTTATTAGTGATTAATAGTAACCTAGGCCCTATCTTGCACCATTATTGAGATACAGCAACTTATTGGCTGAAAGTCACAAATTTTTCCTACCCTTTCTTATTTTTCTCACATGGCACTCCGCAGTTGCATCAGGTTGTCTCAGGGACGCCTCCCTGACTCTACATGGAAACGTCATCCCGGTCGTCCATGTGGCAGGTGGATAGACCAACTATGAAGAGACAACAATTGCCTACCTGCTGATCAATGGAAGCTGGCTATTAAGCACGGTCATGGTGGAAGAGCGACGCTACAGTTTCATGACTACGCAACTACCTGACCTTACCTTACCTCTCATTTAGTGCCCTCATTCGGAGTGACCCCTTTTGAATTTATGGAAAAGCTTTACGGTTCCTGACACTCGAGTTTTCCAGGCAATTGACGGTGAAGATTTGGTGACTGTTTTTGACCGATATACCTATGTGACAGACAGACGGACGGACCAACAGACAGACTGACAGAATTGCGATGGCTAAGACGCGCTGAAAGCAGTAGCTGCATTCGCGTATAATAAATTTTTTAGTTGTGTATTTGATTTGGTATTTCTTAGCACTACTAGAACTCATTGCAAAGAGGCTGAATGCACAATAATAAAAGATGTTATATAATTTGGCCTTTAAACTGCAAACATAGGCCTAGTTTTTTTATACTTGTTATGACTTGTTGGCTTGTTGGTATCGTCACCTATTAATCTATATCTCACGCGGTTCTGTGTAGTATGTACTTGGCTTTTAAAAAAAATTTTCTAACACTACACGCTAGACAAGTAAACAATTTTAATTTTACCAAAAGGACTTAATAGAAGCAACTTACATTTAATAACTCACAGTTCATAACAGAAAGCAGCAAAGACAATTTTACAGACTTGTATGTTAAAGCATTTATACACTGCGCACAATATCATTTGATGAAAGTTAAACTACTTCATGTCATGCCAAAAATTATGAATATAGATTTAAGTTTGTCAAAGATATGTCAAAAAACTGTAGACTTTTTTTTGGACATTAAAGATGTGGCACTCTACTTTTGTCAATATCTTTGCCGATTATTGACCAATTTTCACGATTCTTTCACTGTCACACTCTGCAGACAGTTTGCAATAATGTAATTAGTATATATCCCACCACATAGTAAATGCATTTCTACACTACCTTGTAAAATGTAAATGTAAGCAAAAACTAATGATAATAACAAAAAACACTTCATACCAACATTGCCATAAATGATCTGTACGACACTAGCCTATGTTAGACCCACACAGTTTAGTGACATACAGACCTTCACTGCAATGTTGGTCTGAAGTGTTTTTTCAATTTTACCAAAATGTTTGTTGTTAGTGCTATGTATGTATATTTCATTGATATTTTAGAAGGTAGCATGGAAACGCATTTACAGTGTGGTGGGATATGTAATAATCTCGTTATTGCAAATTGTCTGGTGCATGTGCCAGTGAAAGAATTTTGAAAATCGGTCAGTAATTGGCGAAGATATATCCAAAAGTAAAGTGCCACATTTTTGGCCCACCCTGTATATATAACTTACATAAGCAGTGTCAAAGCATAAATCTTGTGCTTTGTCACTGTGTGTAGTACTCATGTTTAAGTTGCATCATTATTTTTACGGGGCCCATAGTTGGTTTTGCAGTGTTTCTTAGCAATATACTTTTGACAAAACGTGAGTGATAATCAAGATAAAAAATATACTGAAATCTGAACATTAGTGCAAATAATGAAGAGTAGCGAGCATCCAACAGAAAGCAATTTAGTAGCAACATGCAGAAGTTAACATGTAAGCTATCAGCTGACAAAGAGTGAGTGAGTAGTTTCTTAACGGCACATCAGCACAAAATAGGCTGTTCAGTGCCATAAAAAAATTAAAATTAATTGGCTGTGAATTGACAGTTTGAAGTTCGTGAAGATGAAGAGCAAGAAGTGAAGCTGGGGCAGATCACTGACTTGCTGCTTGCAGCTGGATACTTCAGAGTCAGAATAAAAGGCTTGTCATCTTTTGACAAGGTACTGCTAACATTTTGACCAATTTTAGGCATTAATTCTTATTGCATACCGTACATCGTGTCTCTGTCTCAAAAAAACAAGCAAAATTGTTTTGTCAGAACTTGTCCAGTGGCTGGTGTTTCATATTAATTGAGGATACTTATCATGATTGGTTTAAAAAATTCACAACTGGCATGTGAACAGTTGTATCAAACTGGAGCTTAGAATCAAATTGCCTGTGTCACTCTGTAGTTCTGCTTTAGCTGTTATGAGTTGTATTTTGTATTATTTAGACATAGTGCTATCACTGTGCTAGCATGTATGTTTCTATTCAATGTGATTATGGCAAATACATGCATTTTGCTGCTAACATTAAGTGACCAGATAAAAGTTTTACTGTGTTGCACTTACTGCATTTCGTCGCTGTTGGGACAAAATCTTGTGACATTTTTGACAAAATTCACTTTTTTGCAGAAATGGATTCTTGACATGATGACACGTGTCGCATAAAAAGATGGAGCTATTCTGTTCAACTTTAATGGCTTAATTTGACCGTTCATAAACCTTGTATATCAGTGGACTAATAAAGTTGTCGGGCAAAAACCTCGTATCTGCCTAGTCGTCAGGTCGTGAAGTCATCCATGGCCATTGTTAACACTAGTTTGTGTAATTACACTGATTTTTCTAATTGCTGATAATCTTTTCTATACATGTAGGTCAGGCATTTATTTAAGTGGTTGTATCCATTCACGTGGAGTGTTAACAAACGAAACAGACGTGGCTCATGTTTGCACCGTTTACATTGCATCCATCTGGATACGTTGACAACTGACAGGAAAGCTGTCAGTTTTTAGATCTAAAACTAAAACGAACTAAAATTGTTTGAAATGAAAATGAGATGAGAGAAAGCAAAATCAAAGTATTGTCATGTGAAACAGAAAGAATACAGAAACAGATGGTTATGATAGAGGTAAAAGCCTGGACTAAAAAAGCTTTAAAAAAGAGAAATAGACATTGCAGGAAAAAAAACTTAAACAAGAAAAATCGTAAATAAGTCTATAATAGGCTGTAATAATAATAATAATAATATAATAGGTCGTAAATAGGCCTATATCCTCAAAATCAGTTCAAATAGGTGCCAGATGTTTATGGAGAATATGATTTGAGAAAGTGAAAAGTTTTAAATGATAAATGATGGTAGACAGGAGTGGGGATGATGATCCTGGTAAAATGAGATGATCATGAAGGGGTGATAAATCAGGAAGAGGCAGACCAAGACGTGGCTGACAAAGTCAGTGGGAAAGTTGATTTCGGAGGCGAGGTAATGTGTAGCGAAAAACCTTTGGTAATTTTTACGGAGGTGAGCGAGCTAGAGTGACGACAGATGAGCATCAAGCATTACGTAGAGTTTGGAGGCAGATCAGGTCGTACAGGAGAGGAGATGAAGTGGTATAGAGAGGTTTAAACTTTAAAGGTAAAATATGTTCATTTTTTAGTCTATAGACTGATTAAAGAACAAGAGTAGTGTGAGTAACAATACAAGCAAGAGCGTTCTAGGTCTGTTGAAGATGATTTATTTGAAATTTAGGAAGATTGCAGTAAAGAAAGAGTTACAGTAGTCAAGTGTAGAATGTACGACAGAGGTAGCAATGATATCATTTTGAAATCAAGGTCGAATTAAAACTCAAAGTTAGCAAATGTGTGAATAGCAAGATTTAGACCGTGCAGATACTTGGTCAGAAAAAGTGAAATGTTCGTCGAATATGAAGCCAAGGTTACGAGCAGAGTGGGTAGTGTTAAAAGAAGAGTTATGTATTTTAGCAATTTGATGTGCAAGCCTGATAAGAAGAAATTTAGTCTCAGGTGTTAAGAGTTAGTAGATTAACAGTCATCCAGAAAAAAGACTACCAGATCAGTAAACGGGGAAAGAGCGTCATTACAAGTATGATGTGCACCAGTTACGACAGTGCCATAAATGCCAAACCGGAAATATAGACGAAAGAGCAGAATATTTTGATCTATTATGTCAAACTAGCAAAGTACCCACCCTATGGGCGAGTAACTTTGCTAGTGAAATGAATGCATGCAAGAGTTTGGGCGGGGTTGTACGCAGTACATGGTACGCGGGCGTATTAACGTGCACGTATTAACGTGCAGAGGGCGCCACTGATCCAAATGCCAACGTGAGCCGGCACACGTCGCAAAGACTATGAAATTCATGGCCGGCCTTAAGGCCTTATGCTGGGACTATGTGGGCTGGGACCTTTAAGTGGCCGTCATTCACCAGATGTCGCCGGGAAGCTGAGCACTATACTGACAAACTTGACAGGATCAGCGGGGAAAGAAGACCCGGCCCCCCTCAGGCTGCCCATGGGTGCAGGTAGGGGTCATTGCGGAGAAATGTTTCTGAGCACTCTGTGCCTTGAAGAATGGTCAGTGCGCAACTGGGTAATGAGCAGTGTAGACGTGATGCAACTGAGTACCAGACAAAGACTGGTACCAACGACAAGTCAACACAATGAGTGTGGGAGTTAGTATGAAAATTTCTTTTTGTGACTGACCAAAGTTGCCATCTCATTAGGCCCTACTGCTGAGCCAACACTCGTAAAGAAATTTTTGGAGCCTCAATTTCAGTCAGTTGCTGAAGTTTGCAGACTGTTCAAACAACAACATGTTTCATCCTGTCAAATATTCATGGAGGAGTTTTACGAGATAAATATTGGTCGTAGGCTTAACCAACGCCAAAAAAGGACCAGTGTGACAAATGCCCTGCATATCTTAACCTTCACAGAAATGGAAAACCAATTATAATTTTTATGGACCCAATCTCTGAGAAGTTAACTCAGACTCTAGCTATGTGTAGATGTAAAAGAAAATTTAATGTCAATCCACTGTACGAATGATCTTTTTTGTTCTAGACTCCTATGTAAGATGGTGTACGGACACTTAATCACTCGACAGTTAATCACGCGACAGTTAATCACTGACACATAATCACCCGACACTTAAACACATAGACATTTAATCACTCGACAGTTGAACACTTAGACATTTCATCATGCGACAGTTAATCACTGCATAATCAGACATTTAATCACGCGACAATTAATCACCGACACATAATCACCTAACAATCATCACACGACATAGTCACAGTTACACATACAAAATCTTTAAAAAACATGAATGTTCACGGACACACTAACAACTTGACACAATCAATCGCTTTGGGACAGAAGGTCTGGGCATTTGTCTTTATTTACTGCGTCACAATAAAAGCCTGTTACAGAGAACACTAAAACATAAAACTTGAAGCTCGTTAAAAACTGACCTACTAAATGCTACTATACATGTCGCTCTAGATTGTCAAGAAAAAGAAAGATGCGCGATTGCATGGAGATACACCAAAATCTCACTTGACAGATAACGGTGTACTGTATTTTGCACGTGCACTTTCAGTTCCTTGTATCGCTTTGGAACGGAAGGTTGTGCACCAGCAATTCCTTGTAGAAATGCTAAACGCTTAATATTGGCGTAACACGTACGACACGAAAGAACTCGGTTATGACGATCAGAAAATCAATACAGTGAGGTAAAACGGCTACAATAAGTCATGCGTAACAAACAAATGAGGCACAGTGTACACGCGGTCACAGGCCAGTGATTCCACAGGCCGGTGATTATTTATCGCGTTCCTGAAATTGTAGTCTTCCAGTCAGTCGACCGTGAAGATTTGGTGATCATAGCTTGCACTGTTTTTGACTGAACCACCCGTGTGATGGACAGACAGACGGACAAACAGAATTGCGATGGCTAAGATGCGCTAAAGCTTCGCGCGTAAAAATGGCTGAGCCATAATGTTCACCATGCACGTCCTGCTCATCTGTCTCCATAGGTAGCCTATGTTCGAAAATGCACAATCGATCACAGATCGGTGATTAACTGTCGCGCGATGAGATGGCTACGTGTTCAACTGTCGTGTGTTTAAATGTCGGGTGATTAAGTGTCACCAAACCACGTAAAGTGCAAAGTGGTCTGACAGGCTTGCGTGATCGACCGTACCTGTCATCAGGCTGGAAACACGCAACGCACTGCTGTGCTGAAATACGAGTTTTTTTCTGACAGACTCGTGCGTCCAAATACTCGTAAGTTGCAAAACAAACATATGGCGCAAATAAATTTGCAAAGTGACTACACTGAATTGATTGTCAATGGCGTTGAAAAATTTTGTGCAAATATGATCAAAAAATCATTAAGATCTCGTGAGCTGGAATGTTTTTTGCTTCTCCTGTAAAATTTGGCTAATGCCACTTATGAGGTTTTGTCCTGACAGCGACGATTTGTTGGGATATCCATTGTATTGTTGCTACTCCAGTCTCAGTGAGGTATTATTTTGTTGAAATGTAATCACTCAAAGCATGATGCTAGGATTTGTAGTGTGTGAGACTGAATTTGTGCTATTTTGTTGTGTTTGCGGTAGGTCGTTGGTGGCATGGTGTGGTGTATATCTGTATGCAGCTACGATGTTGATGTTGATTTGCTTTTCCAAGAGAATTCAACCATTGGACAGAAAATGTTTGTACTTGCATTATGTTCCAGTGTAAAAATTGATTTATTTGAAATATGTATAACTAGGGTAGCCCGCCATATGGCACAGTTTTTCTAGTGAAGCTCACGTGTCCAAGTTTGAGATTCCTGCAGTAGATTTACTCCACAGTGAACATAGAAATATGACTGATGATACAAAAAAGCCAAAGTTGTCTTTCCAACAATGAATGATTGTTATAAATACAGATGTTTTTTAATACTCTGTATTTATTAACTACTTATCGTTAACTGGACTGGTTGGTAATTTCAAAAGTTAGATTAGTGAGAGTTTCTGCTTAAAATAATGATAGTAGTAGCAAATAGCGATAGAATTGTTCGTTATTCAACAGACTTGTTTCTTGTTTATTTACAAGGGTCATCCCAAAAGTTTCCGGCTTCAACATGTTTGACAACAGCCTTTTACACAATCTATACATCAGTGAAACTTACATCCTTTACAAACCCTAATGAGTCTGTTGCAGATATGATGTCATTGTAATTTATGACATTACAGAGCATTAATTAGAAGCGATTCAGAGCGTCAACACAAACAGCCTCAGGTCACTCATCGTTGTGGATAGAGGACACCACCATGATGAAATTTTAGATTTCAAAACAGATAATAGTTACTAAGGTTCAGGTCATAGAATTTCGTAGATCATAGAATTTCTGTCATGAAATTTGGTGTATACGAAGTCACAGTCATGAACAGCCGGCTGGGTAATTGTTGACTTTTGGACTGGACTGCAATGTGGCACAGGATTTCGGGGAAGGCACGTGGGGTTTGCCTGACTCCCAGGTCCATGTGCACACCAGGGCTCCCAATGTAACAAGTTAAATCTTTAGTCCAGGAGTATTAGGTCATATGATACCATCAAATATTGACGTGGCATTGTAACTGACTGAAATGATCTTATTTGTGATCAGCACACATTTAGGCTATTTTATATTCACCAATTCAAATAAAAAAATTCATAAGCGTATTTGTCAGGATCTTCACAAAATCAAATGCCACAGGGCCGCACTTTTACGAATTTAGCTGCAGACTGGAAAATTATCATACAGCAGTGAGCCTGATTCTATGCTGTTTGCATTAGTGCTCTTAAGTTATTTTGGTTTAAAGCTCTGTGACGTCATAAATTACAACGATGTCATATCTGCATTTCACAACCGACTCATTAGAGTTTGTAAAGGGTGTAGGTTTCACTGACATATAGATTGTGGAAAGTATGTATCGGCCGGCAACTTTTGGAATGACTTTCGTATACCATAGTGGTACAGGTCATGTATTTATTATGTAGTGCTATGACTGAGAAAATTGTCAGTGTTCTGAAACTCATGAAATGTCCACATCGTTTGGAGCCACACCAAATTCAGGGTCTGGACTTTATTCACATTTATCCGGTGGTTCAGGTCAGTCACATTTTGTTACTGTGCGATGTTTTCAATACTAAACATTTTTCCTGATAGGATGTAGTGTTTTTACGCGCGAAAGCAGCTATTGCTTTCAGTGCATTTTAGCCATCGCAATTCTGTCTGTCTGTCTGTCTGTCCATTTGTCTGTCACATGGTTGGATCAGTCAAAAGTGCTGCAAGCTAGAATCACCAAATTTTCACCATCGGCTGCCTGGAAGACTCTAGTTTCAGGAACTGTAAAGCTTTTTCATAAACTCGAAGGGGGTTACCCTGAATGAGGGTGCTAAATGAGAGGGGGTAGGTAAAATTTGTGATTTTGGCCAATAAGTCACTGTATCTCAGTAACGGTGCGAGATAGGGCCTAGGTTACTATTAATCACTAATAGGTTCTCACTGGCTCTCGATTGGCACCGAATTCAATGGCCTTGAATGACCTTGAACGCGACAATAGGGGGTTTTATGGATTTTTTTTGGTGATTTCAGGTTGCGACACAAGTCTGTATCATTCACAAGGTGGCGCCACACTACTATCATTATGCGATCCAGATAGAGAATTTGGTATTTGTATCTTAACTTAGCGTGAACAGGCCAATTTTCAGCTAAACTACTGAACCGGAACTGCTATAGGTTTTCATGTGTCTCGTGAGCATTAGCTCAAATTTCTTGTTTCTTTTTAGCCACATTTATCTTGACTTTGTCATCATTTTGATTATCAGTCCAAACTGTCAGTTTTTTCCATAAAGACTGTGTCATAACAAGTACATGATTAAGTAAGTAACTAAGGAACTTTATATTGTCCACATTGCTAGTGATGAGCCCACTGAATCTAGGACCCTGTGGGTGGGTAGGGCACTAAGATGGCCTGTGAGCTAGATTACGGTGAACAATTTTGTGTTGGCGATGAAAACAGCATGTGGAAGCACACACTTGTGAATGTCCAAATGAAGGTTATTTTTAAATGGTTGGAATGGTTACTGCAAAACTGGCAACTGAAACTTCAACGTGGACAGGACGGACAAGCAACAAGAGTCGAAGTGCAATGAATGCAGAGTACAAGATAGAACAATGTTTGAGCAGTGAGTGTGTGTAAGCTGGCTGGTTGGTAGTTATAGTTTTTTAGGTGATGCAAGTGATATTAAAGTGTAACGTAAGTAGTGCAAAGATTGACTGAGTACGTTGGTTGTTCATTGTTTTCATAGCTGTAGTAGAATGTTGTGTCTCTGCACTGTAAGCTTTTGAAGCTTGGCTAGACAACTAACTAAAGGATTGGGAAACATGCAGAAATATTCAGTACTATGTTACATTAACTATGGAGTGATTAATCAATCAGCATGAATGACAGCAGTGGCACAAACTGAAAGATTCAAACACCCACATTTCGTACTGCGTAAATAATTATCAGTAAGACTTTTTATCTAATAGACATCGTGCTTGATTGATTCTGCAAAGTTTGCATAGTCACAATCTAGCCTTTTAGCTTTGTTATTCATCATTTTTGATGTTGATTTGGTTTGACTAGAAGAGATCTGAATGACATGTTGCATGGGATCTGTTAGTGGCTGGTGAAGCGTGCCATTGAATGTCGTGCTGAGACTGGTGACTATGTTCGTGCCTATTCCATCTCACAGTTCAACAAACATCATAAACTGCCAGAGGTCTTTTACATTGTTAATGATCATCGTCATCATGGAGACTTGTAATGTGCAGAAAATATCCTTCAAAGGAGGCACAGTACAAAAGTCAAAATGGCCTACATGAAAGTTAGTTATAAGCAGAGTTATAAGTTTGTTTTAAGTTGTTTTTATAAGTTGCAGTATTGGTAGGAGATCTCAGTTGAACCGGAAGTTGGTCGTCATAAGAAGGAGGTTATCTTTGAATTTTGTACGCACTACACAGTTACAAAAACCTGCAGCTTTCAGCAGTGACAGCTGTGGCATGTTTATGAGGAAGGAAGCTGTGACGTAACCAAACTTTGACAGCTTTCAGCGCGCTAGAGATCTCTTCGAAATGATAGTGCACTATATAAATGTTTACTTATTATTATTATTATTATTATTTCTATTGCTGATATGTAGAGTTGAGGTTTATTTCTGCAAACTGATGGTGACATATAAATGTTTTTTTTTCTGTACAGAGAGTTGCTATCTTGTGATATTCATGTACGGCTTTGCTGTGCAGATGTGTGTAGTAATAATCCATTTTCAAGAAGTGCATTTCTGCTCTTCATCGAATTTATAATTCCATCGTATAGCTGATGATGTATAGCAGTGATTTTCAGCCGGGGTTCCGTGGAACCCAGGGGTTGCGCAAGAATCTGCCAAGGGTTCCGTGGCTGGTCAGTGAAAAAATAAAAATAACCTGGCGTACGAAATTATGTCAGACTAAGCCATAGAAGTACTATCCACCAAATGCTTGGTTCTAAATTAGTGCTTCTAGCCATCTTCTTTTCCATACAGTGTGGAATTGTTAAAATATTTGCATTGAACACTGGACATTTAACGTATTAGTGTTAGTGTTAAGAAATCATTTTTCGATTTTTTTGAATAACTTTCATTTCTTGAAACATTTTGCTTGAAAAATACAAAAAGCCTCGCACATTAGCGTAACTGGCTTGGGGTCCAGACCTCTGAGCTGTCCGGGAACGTAAAACGTAAAAAGATCTAATGATAATTTTTGGGCTGTTGGCGACCTCTTCATCGGGTGTTTTTGCTTAAATACAATAACGTACTGCTGTCTACAAGTAAAATAAAATTGCCATATAATATTATCTAATGCGATCAAATTCGACCAGTATTTTGCTTGCTGATTTGTCTTCGGCTTTTGGGTGCTTTGCTTTCAAGCCCCACAGGTTCTTTACCTTTTGACTCCGCTGGGGACATCGGTCCCCATATACCCTGAAACTTTCACTTCACCTATACACTGCTGGATTCATGAATCATTGCATGAGGTTCTGTGAGTGATCGTCACACTTATGTAGGGTTCCGTTGCAGCAAAAAGGTTGAAAAACACTTATGTATAGTGTTATTGTAGGATATTGCATTTGATCGCCAGAAACCACATAGCATTCAAGCGGCTTCATCCATCAAAGTAAGTGCCCAACATTTTGTTCTAATGTCAATTTTGTTACTTAAGTAGCTGTAAACTGTTTAAGTGTTTAAACAGTTTTCTCTCTCACTGGTAGGAATAACTGTTAACATTGTTACAGTCTTTTGGACCATTCGACTACACCTCAAGATTATGGCAGTGCCCGAATCTTTTTTCACATTATTTTATGAAGCAATTGTGTCACAAATTTAAATCTACCAAGAATTTGCCAGTTCTTGGTCTTTTCGGGTGTGCTAAACGATTTTCGTATAGAAGAGTTAAATGTTAAATGTAAAGCAAAATTGTTGTTTGCTTTATATTTGTTGTTTTTCAGTTTTCCATGTATTATGACATTGTAAAGCAGAGCCACTGTAATGGAATACATGTAGTGCATACCTGTTTACAGCACAGTTATCGTCCAGCACGGAAGTATCGACGTCATGATGCCAGTAAGCTAGTTGATGAGGCAAAAAGAGTGCAGTCTACATTGCTGGAATATGGAAGGTCTGTTTCTTTTTCATGATTTATATTAATTAATTAGCACAGTATGTTATTGCAAGCAAAATGTTTTTGTGACATGCTAATACTTTCAAAAAAGAAAATAGTACACCAAACTCGTATCGATAACTTTTAACAATTTTTGACAGATTTTTGGCCGACCATACCCATGGTCTGGCCTATGGTACAAGGTTGTGTCTATTTATTTGTAACACATGTATTGTGGCTAAATGGTATGTTGTAGGGATTCAGCGATGGTACTGTTGGATAGGGAATTGGTAAGTTTCTATAGGCTGTCAATAGTAACCACGTTGCTTTTCTGCAGCAGTTTGGCTGAAATTTTCAATGCAAAATTTCTGCCTGCATCTGTCATCTACATGCACTAAACTGAATTATCATATTGTAGTGTTGATTGTAGCATTCGATAGCAGTATTAACATAGCATGTATGGGACTGAAATCACTTTCTCTGTGTGACCGGAAGTCGGACGCTGACATTCAGACGTCGGCTCACCCTAGCGACAGCTGGGTTTCTTGTCGTAATTTTTTCACGGATGGAAAGAGAACTGACAGTGAGTAAACGTGTGTGCAGGGCTGGCTGGCTGAAGCTGGTGACTGGCTCACAGGCTGCTGACTCACACGATGAGATGTCATCATCCGGTCATGACGAACAGCAACGATACAGTGATGATGACAATGACCATGAACAGGTTCCTTCACCAACTGTTGTTTACAGAACATCACCTGCCATATAGCATCACACAGTGTTACCTACCACTCAGCACATATGAATGCATCCCACCTCAGCCAAGCAGGCCAGTACTTGATTTACCCATTTTTTCATAGTAATCTGTCCAGGAGTCGAACTCACCATCTTTCGATTGTAAATCCAGCATCCTAACAATTATCCCGCTAAGCCTCCACTTTCCTCTAAGCTACTTTTACTGTTACTTTCACTTTTACTTAGTATAGTACCTATCACTCAGGTTAACTCAGCCTTTCATCCCTCTGGAATAGGTAAATCTTATACAAACCAGTGAGGTATACTGCGGCATACAGTTCCATTAATACTTATGTATCTGCATACTGTGGTGTATACGTAATGTGTACACTACTAGCAGTGATTGACACGAGTAAGCTATACAGCAAAAGCAGTTTTTATGTGTGAGAGCTCTAGCTATAGCACATATTAGTTATTTATGTAAAAAACTGTTCAGTTTATATACAGTGTAAAGGTGACATCGTGGTTGTAGATATAAAACAGCACAAATCACAATTTGAAAAATTCAAACTTTACCATTACACAGTCAGCAAAGTTCTTCTGACAT
>Ga0209367_1006922_pt1 | contig 15651 bp, 10 predicted proteins | sample WorMetLIZISLAND2_FD_187412 | JGI IMG/M metagenome (GOLD analysis project Ga0209367, IMG submission 187412) | Marine gutless worms symbiont microbial communities from Max Planck institute for Marine Microbiology, Germany - Olavius geniculatus... ... | reverse complement strand
AAGATCTTTCTTCGATGTTCTTTATGTGTCAGCAGCTTAATTATATACAGGTATTTTTCTGTGAGTTTTTGTCCATCCATCCCTTGTCCCAATGTCCCTTTCCCTTCTCTTTTTTTCCTTCCCCTTTCCCTTCCCCTCTCTCCTTTCGCTTTTTCCCCTTTCCTTTTTCCTTCCCCTTTCCTTTACCATCCCTTTTCCTTCCCCTTGACTTCCCTTCCCCTTCCTCTTCTTCCCCTATCCCTTTTCCTTTTCCTTCCTCTTCCACTTTTTTCCTTTTCCTTTTTCCTTCCTTTTTCTCTTTCCCTTTTTCCTTTCCGTTTCCCTTCCCTTTCTTTTCCACTTCCCTTTCCCTTCCTCTTTCCTTTCCCTTCCCCTTACCTTTACCCGTCCTTTCCCCTTCCTTTCCCATTCTCCTTTCCCCTTTCCTTTTCCCCTTCCACTTTTCTTTTTCCTTCCCTTCCCTCCCCTTCTTTTTTTCTTCTTTCTTTCCGTGTCTATGTTCGTGCATCCAACATTTGAGGTGCCATATCTGTGTAACGGTGCAAGATGGATGCATTGTCACCATGGACCACCCATAGGAAGTTGATCCCCGGGAGTCGAATGGTCGCGTGGGCGATGACGTCACGCGACCCCAAAAGGTCAAAGTCATAACCCCATTATTTTTGAGGTGCCATATCTCCACAACGGTGCCAGATAGATGCATGGTGACGATGGACCATTTATAATAAAGCGCTGGTGACAAATTGAATGGTCTCGTGACTGACAATGTCTGTTGTTTAGTTAAAATAATAGCAAAGGATGACAGTAACATTGCTGCTGTGTAATTTAAAATTACTTTTTGATTTTTTTCTATCCAGCTAACTGCTTATATTTATACGGACATATATTGTAAACTATCGAAGATCATTGGACAGACTCTGTGTTCGTATGAACATTATCTTGTTTCTAATGATTTTTTTGTAAACTGCATTTTGAGGATTGTCATAAATCTATTTTCTTTTCCTTTAGATTTTTATATGGTTATATATAGTTTTTTTAATAAGCCCAAGCCAGTGGGATTTTGGGTATTATTAGGTTTTGGGTTTCATTTCTTGGGTTTTTAGGTTAAAGCAGTGTTTATAAAAAGGCCCAATGAGTTTTGGGATTTCTGTGGGTTTTTAGTTGGTTGATTCATACGAGTTACCGTTTGCTCCCCGTAGCATAAAATATACCAGTATTTGCATATTCTTAAAGTTTAAATATTTCAAACACTTGGTCATAATAAAATATTTCATTATTAATGAAACAAAAACTAACGTTGGATTAAGTTTGGGATGGGTTTTCGGAGTGGGTTTTTAGCGGGATTTTTAGGTGGGTTTTTTGGGTATCTTCTTGGGTGCCTCAGCTGTGCAGCTGACTTGTGTGTGGTTTCAGTATGAGCCAGACCAGCAGACTCACACCGTTCATCTCGTGTGTTCACCGTCATCAACTGATGTACCCCCGCTGTCATATCCCAATGCACCACCCGCATCAGTGCAGGTTGACTTATGATCCCACTGTCATTAATGCTGTGTACTGAGAATATAGTATGATCACACTGGATATAGAAGAAATAGAAATTGGGGTTTTGCTAAGGTTGGTATCATGTATGTATCAATGATGATTACTTTTGCCTCGGAGCAGGACATTTGGGTGCGATTGTTTCGGTGCTCACCCTTTGGGTGGCTGAAGACGTTTGGGCGCCACCGTTTGGGCCCGACCGTTTCATCGCTGTGTCGCGTTACTGCCATTAACGTATGATGAACTAGTTTATTAGTTTATTATGTGTGTGTTGTGCCTGTATGGAAATGGGAAACGTTGTGTAATATGTGGCTCGGTAGTCTAACGGTAACGTGTCGAACGGTAACGTGTCGAACTTGTAATCCAGAGACGCAGGTTTGACTCCGCACCGGGACACTGCCGGGTAACGACCTTAGGCAAGTTGTTCGCACACATGTGCCTCTGTCACCAAGCAGTATAATTTGGTACCGGCTTCACCGCTGGGACGTAAACAGGCACACCGCACGATACACTGGCCCTGTATCTGTGGTCTTGCAGTGTAAAAACTGGTGTCTGGCTGAGGGCCTTAGGAAACGGAGATCAGCGCCGCCTTATGTGCCGTAAGGCTCGGGAAGGACTTTACGTTTTTTTTACTTGTAATGTGTATACGATCGGTCGCAGCTTCTTTCACGTATCTACAATAAGCCTAAAGCAGCACAGCGCCGAAACGGCGGCGCCTAAACATCCAGGCGCCGAAACGGTCGCGCCAAAATGGCGGTGCCGAAGTGTCACGTACCACTTTTGCCTGCAGCAATGGTATTTTTCTTTAAAAAATTGCCATGGTGATACTTTATAACTAAGAGAACAAAAATGCCACTTACTTGTTGACAGGCTGCACTGCTTGAGACAGTGTAGCTCTATTCATTTGTAAGTACATCAGTGTTTATATGTTTGTATCTGTGTGTATGCATCTGTCTGTCTGTCTGTGTGTTTGTATGTCTGTTACTATGTGTACATGTCTGTGTGCTGTAGACTGCGAACATGATGGGAGAAGGACTTAGACAGCGTCACCCTGCTACTGTTGCCCCCAGCATGCCTTTAAGTCATCGGACACCACAACCTCCCACTTACAGGTTTGAACTGCACTCTCTCTTTCTCTCTCTCTCTCTCGCCTTCAGGTTGGTTTAGATCCCTCAGGTGAGGGGTCAGCCACATGGGTTTTCCGTCTCCACTCGGCTCTATTCTCCACGTCCATCAGGTCGATCCCGCAAGTCCTCCATGCTGTACTTCACGACGTCGATCCACTTTTTTCTCTGTCTTCCCCTACTCTGTTGTCCACGTACGTCTGCCTCCAAGATTCTCCTGACACAATCCTCCTCTTCTCGGCGTTGTACATGCCCAAACCATCTCAATCTGGCCTCCCATACTTTGTCCGTGATGCACGCTACTCCGAGGATGCGACGGATATTGTCCTTCCTTTTCTTGTCTCTCAACGTGAGGCCGAGAATCCATCTTAGCATTCTCATTTTGGTTCTCTTCAAATGTTCTTCTTTACGCCTTTTCAGGTTATGCATACAGGTTTGAACTGCACTGGCGCTGTCTTAATGCTAACAGTCAGACATTTCCATCTAGCTTTAGCTTTGAAACGTTTTGATTGTAGCATTTGATATAGCAGCATCACCATAGCATATACGGAGTGATGCTGACTCTGGGAAATTACTTTCTTTCCACGACTGGAAGTCGGACATTAGCATTTTCATATAGGTAGTACATTAAGCCCATCCTAGTGACAGCTGGGCTTCTTGTTGTATGTGTGTTTTATTGTAAACATGTGCATTTGAAATGTCTGTTAGAAACTGCTCACATATACCAGCTTACTTGCTTAATGTATCTGCAGTTGTGTTTGCTGGTGCAGCAGTGTGATGTCATCAGCAAGTCATCATTACTCGTTGCCGAATCCACACATCCACCTCGGGATGCAGCCGGGTGGACCAGTGCCTGGAATGCCTCCAGGCCAGGCAGGTTTTATGCAGGCGCCGGTCTATACTGCAGAACAACTATTATGGATGCAACAGACCTATGCGCAGTATATGGCGCAGTACATGCACTAGTGAGTCATGCTGATATTGCTTTAATTAATTTCATTCTTTATTTTCCACTTCTTTTCACTTCTTTTTCAAAACCGGACAGTGGGCCAAAACCAAAATTGGGTAGAAGGACTGCCCTTATATGGATGAAATTGAGGTTAAATTTTAGCAAAATCTGCATCATGAATCAACGTGACAAAGGTTAAGTTTTTGAATTACCGACTTTAACCTATAGGTTATCTTTAAACTGGACATGAATCAGTCGTCCCTAAATGATACGAAGAAGTTTGATCGTGGTCCGTCGACACTCCTGCATGACAAACTGCACTGGCTGGATGTGCCTGAGAGGGTCACCTTCAAGCTCGGCTTCATGACGTACTGTTGTTTGCATGGACAAGCACCTCGGTACCTCGCTGTGCGCATCACTCCAGCCATCGAAGTTGCATCTCGACATCGACTACGTTACGTTCTGCCAACCGACACCGGCTCATTGTACCACGCTGTCGGCTCAACACGTATGGCCATTGGGCTTTTCCAGTCGCTGGTCTAGCGGTCTGGAACTCACTGCCAGAGAGATCCAGCGCGTGACATTGACAGTTTCAAACGATCCTTTAAAACAATCCCGTTCAGTCAGTACCAGTGTGACAAGCGCGTTAGAGGTTAATTTAACAATATGCGCTATATAAATTTATGTTTTACTTACTTACTTACTTATGTATTAAAGACTAGGCATACGAGTATTCAGTGTGGATGCAAACTGACAGCGGATTCAATATTTCTCTTTTGTTCTGGATGCGGATGAACGCAGATCCCTGGTAATAATCTACGGACTGACAAGGACTCAAAATTTTGAGATCCGCACATCACTGTCGTGGACCTAGAAAGACAGTCAGAGTTATGACACCAGGTGGTTTCACATTGGACCCTGTCCGAAATTTTTAGTTTTATCAGAGTTACTTTTGGTACTCCAGTTGCAGTAACATTAAGTCATTTATGCCCAGTACATGGCACAGTGTATGCGCTAGTGAGTGATATTAATATTGCTTCAATTTTACTAAACTTTGTCAGTTTATACCAAACAGTGTAAACATTTTGTTTAGCTCTCCATTTCATGTTGTAGTTTGGTGTCCTTGCATTATTCATTAATTTCGATTGATTTTGGAGATTTTTCGACAAACAATTTTTTATCGGTCGCAGCACTAATAAAATACTGTCAGTCACACAGTATCATCTGCAGGGCTCTTGCAGGTCCTTGAAAGTCCTTGAATTTTTTTCCAGATTTTCAAGGCCTGGAAAGTTCTTGAAAACAGACATGGTCCTTGAAAGTCAAGTCTGTGTCTGAAGGTCCTTGAAAGTGCTTGAATTTGATTTTCTAAAATGGCATGGGCGAACGTGATAATTGGGTTCAGTGACAACTATTGATGCATTTGATAAATTTTGCTGATAATTCCAGTTTTTGATTAAGGCTTGAAGGTGTTGAATTGTTGAATGTGAACTGGACGTTTTTATGTATGCGTAATGCTTATACAAATTCTGGTTTGATTTAATTTAGTTCTGCTTATATATTATTGTATGGTTCTGGAAAAGTTTTTGAATTTGATTTTGACAGATGGGTAAGAACCATGCATTTGTGTTTTTGCTGTGTAGCTATCAACCTGGGTTTTACCAGCAGCAAGTTCCTGTGCCACCCAATGAGCCAGTGCCAAACGCACCAGCGGGAGCCAATCATCAGGCAGTCAATGCTGCGCGGGCCGATGCTGCGGCGGCCAATCAGAGACCTCGACGGGAGATAGTGCGAATGAATGCGCAGGGAGGTCCACTGGCCAATGACGATGACGATGAGGAGATGGGGAATCGTGATTGGCTGGACTGGGTTTATACATTCATTCGGTTCCTGTTGCTGCTGTGCATTCTGTATTTCTACTCGTCGTTTGATCGCTTCGTTGCAACCATGGTCCTTGTCATCATTGTCTACCTGTTAGTAGTTTGTTTACTCGCTTTGAGTGACGTAACTGAACTGAACTGACATGGTTTAGTTTTTCATGAACTGACCAATCGGCAAGCAGTAATGCATTACAGTAGACACTGTCTAGCGGCATCGGTGGCCTAAGTGACTATGCTCACACACGCATTAACCAATGACCAATGGACTCGCCCTGCTTACTTATTTTTTCCGAAACTGAACTGTGTTAGTTCAGTTAATCATGTTGCTGTGTAGGCACATTTACATTCCTATACTTACAGTTTTCTCAGTTGTTATGCAGTCACTTCGATTATGCACAAAACGTAAAACATTTACCAATGTGTCGTTGAACATACTCATAGCTTGAAACAAGTCATCTGTTTCATCTTTAATACAACCTTTTTTCTTTTATTGTTGACATTTCGGCAACTGCTGCTGCCTTCCTCGGAACGAATGTCCACTAGGTGTCGCTGCGACGGAAGTAAGCAGTCATAGACATTTGGTAGTTGATAGGACCCCTCGTCTCGGTTCATCGACCTGTCTTGTTTTCTAATGTGTATCGCTTCCCAGATCCACCGGTACATTCTGTTGCTTTCTCTGTCTTGGCCTCGTCCCAGTCTGTGACATCTTAGACTGGGACCATGCCAAGGTAATTGACAGAGAAAGCAACAGAATGTACCAGTGGATCTGGGAAGTGATACACGTTAGAAAACAACAAGACAGGTCGATGAACCGAGACGAGAGGTTCTACCAACTACCAAATGTCTATGACTGCTTACTTCCGTCACAGCGACACCTGGTGGACATTCGTTCCGAAGAAGGCAGCCGCGCATCAACAATGGAAGAAAAAAGTTGTATTATAGATGAAATAGATGACTTGTAAATTTGCCAGTGTGGTTTTGAATTTAGATACACAGGCTAGTAGCCAGAGGGTGCAGGGCATAGCCCAAGAAATATGTAAATTTGTGAGGTAAAACTTATCATTTGCAACCTGGGCTTTATTCTGGATGTTGCCAGTGTAGCTTACAGTGCTTCCGAAGACCCCTGGCTGGTGGATAGGGAAACTTGCTGTTGCCTCCCCAAAAGCATTTCCCGGCTTTCAACCCTTGGTTTCAATTTTGGGCCTTAGAGTGCATTCCGTGCAACTCCAGTTTCTGGCTACACCCATGTTTATGTCTTGGTTATTACAGCGATCTCAAGATCTTTACCGAAAGACCAAGAACTAACAGTTTGTCTATAATGTCATGAGAGAACTGAAAGTACTTTCTGTACAACTAAGCTTGTCATTGTGTGACAGCTGTCAGGCGGGGTGGTTTCGCTTCAATCAGAGAAATGCTGCAGTCGCTGAGCCACAGCCTGCTGCAGGTGCTGTCAATAGACCACCTACTGACAGACCTCCCGCACAGACTCAGGATGATGTCACACAGCAGGATGGCGCTGAGGACGATGACACACAGGTAATTATTACGTTTACTTCAGAATTTCACAATGACTATGGGCACATTGCACCCTTTACTGCCAGTTGTCACATCAGACATGATAGGCTATTTTTGATGTGATAATGTCATAGATATTAGGTAAGATGTTTTATTAGAATTTAGCAGTCAATAGTTTACGAAGCAGGAGAAAGACAGTCAGTGTGTGACAGTCAGTTAGGCGCTCTTTGGTGATCTTTCTGTTGATCTTATGCCACTTCAGGAGGAGGTAACATGTAAAGGCATGTACGGAGCGAAAAGTAACTGATCTGAGCTGAACTGACGTGGTTTAGTTATTGCTGAACTGACCAATGGGCAAGCATGGCAAGCCCATTGGTCATTGGCTGACGCATACGTGTGTGTGGTCATATAGACACTGATGCTGTTAGATGGTGCCTACTGTAATGCATTATTACTTGCCTATTGGTCAGTTCAGTTCAGTTATATCTCTCTGTACGTGCCCTAACAGTAGTGGGAGTCATCATCATCATCATTTCTGACAAGCACCACTAAGAGTGCGTAACGCCGAACGTAGACATCAATCCCCAGAGTTGACGGTTCTGAGCCAAGTCAACTGCGTCGTCCATATTGAGGTCGCTGGATTTCAGATTCTGCTGAATGGTTTTCATCCATGTAATATGAGGACGTCCCATTGGTCTCCTCCAGCTTCCTGCGGGGGAAGCTGTTAAGATCTGTTTTGCATCTGTTTCATCAGGCATTCATGCAATGTGTCCGAACAGGGACAGGCGACTTGACTGGACTATGGCTGAGAGATGAGGTTGCTTGGTCAACCTTCTGACTTCGTCGTTGCACACATGCTGGTGCCAATTGATTCCTAGCAGCATTCTCAGACACCACTGATCAAGTGCATCGATCTTGTGCACATCATTCTTAGTAACTGCCCAACACTCAGAACCATAGAGGAAAATAGGTAGAATGCAAGTATTGTACAGCTTCAACTTCATTTGGAGAGAGATTCTTGATTTCCAAATCTGGTCAGTGGGAGTGGGTGATTAATTTGTTACGAGTAGTACAGTCTGCCCGTCCCTTTCTGGGTAGGCAAAATAAGTGCTGGTGGTGGTTATAGCTATCGTTAGGGAAGAAATGGCGAGTTCTGTGTAACAGTAGGCCCTGTGGCCAGGACTGTGGCTGGTATACTGACCCGGTCGGTTAAAGGCACTGGTTGTTTATTCATTTTGAAGGTTAACCAAGCAACCCCATCTCCCAGCCATAGTCCAGTCAAGGCGCCTGTCTCTGTTCGGACACATTGCACGAATGCCTGATGAAACAGATGCAAAACAGATCTTAACAGCTTCCCCCGCAGGAAACTGGACGAGACCACTGGGACGTCCTCATATTACATGGATGAAAACCATTCAGCAGGATCTGAAATCCAGCGACCTCAATATGGACGACGCAGTCGACTTGGCTCAGAACCGTCCACTCTGGAGATTGATATCTACGTTCGGCGCTACGCATTCTTAGTGGTGCTTGCCAGAAATGATGATGATGATGCTGTTTATTAATAGAGCTGGCCATCTGGTCGATTAGGGCTGTATGCCAGCTGAAGCGGCGAGCGTCTCATCTTACTACAGTCGCATTGTTGTACACATACTGTACAGGTTGATGGTGAGACGGACGGCGAAGAGAACGAAGATGTTTCAGTTGTACGTCCTGCTGCTGCTGCTGCTGCGGAGCCTGACGTAGCAGCACATCCGGGCATCATGTCAGTCGGCTGGACTTTCATAGTCTCTTTCATTTCATCACTGGCACCTCAACAACCACCCCCTGTCAATGCCAACTGATCTATGACGCCATTACCATGTCGCTCGCTGCCGCCCAATATGCTGCGTCTCGTGACAGGGTTGCAAAAAATCCCGGGCTTTTTTTAAGAAGTCCAGCACGATGGGTTTTGGGGGTTTGGGGTGTTTAGGTTTTTGCAAAATGGCCCCTGTAACATGATTTCTCTCTGCTCTTCACAGCTAGGGTATACCAATGTTAGATGCAAATTTGTAGGTTTAAATGTTTCGTGAAAGCCCAGACTCATGTGTTTTTGGATTTTAGGTATCGTTGGGCTTTTGGGATTTAGAAAAAAGCTCCCTGAATGTGAATTGTTTTGGAGTATTCACAGGTTTTTGTTTGGTTGATTCATTTGTCATTTTGTTTGCTCCCCACAGCATAAAATATACTCCCAATATGTTTTCAAAACTTAGCCATGTTAAAATAGTTTGTTATTGCTGGAACAAGAAATTGGTGATGGGCTTTATAACGGGTTCTTTTATATGCTTTGGTGTCTTCAGCCCTGTCGCGTGGACGACGTCAGACTTTCTGCTGTCGACAATTCTGCTTGGAACGTCTATGAGCATGAGCAGTCACTAGTGTCTGTTAAGCTGAATACAAATTGCAAAACTTAGGAAACATTTGCATCAGTTGTTGTTGCTGACTCGCGGTGAACTTGCAAAAGTTCTTGCAAATTTTTTTGTTAGATTAGAACCCGCCTCTTTCTTGTATTCTGTTTTTTATCATTTGCTGTCGAAGCATTTCTTAGCAGAAGGATAATGTGAAACCGGTGCAGTGCATGTGAAGATTTTTCCGCATGAAAATAGGAACAGTTGTCATTTTTTGCGGTTTTGGGTTAAAAAAATATTACCATACAAATTGTTGCTTTTTTGCTAATGTTCATGATATGTGTCACCTTACCTTACCTTACCTCTGGGGTGGACAGGCTCTTACACCTGCCCAATGCTGAGGCTGTATCAGCTCGGCTCAATGCGCGTCCCCGAAATGTAACCACAAGGTTACAGGTAGTGGCTATAAAGCCGTAGACGGCTGTGAAGCCGTAAATAGATGGCTGTAAAGCCGTCAATAGACAGCTATAGATATGTGTCTCAAATGGTTAATAAAATTTTGCATTGTCTCTATTGGCTGCCTTTCTCCAAACAGCAGAAGTTCTTTAAAGTGAAAAGTCTGACGTTGCTTGTTGGGTCACATATGAGAAAAGCCTTATCTGCAGAAGTGTATGCATTTTAGCCAAGCTTGTAATGTATGTAAACTGTATTTTCTGTACAGCCGCTGTGTAAGTGCATGGTTGGTGGCGCTGTTGTTAATGTTGGCATTATTGCAGTGGAAAAATTGTATCATATTCTGTCGTTAATTTGCACACAGATAACGTCAGTTCCACAGTTGTACGGTGCATGGTTTCTTGGTATATTTGCACAGTGGTGATTTCATATTCTAGCAGCAGTGTTACAGTTTCAGATTTATTTGCCTAGATTTTGTTTGTCTTATAGTGGAATACTACAGGTTTTTGTCTTGAGTTAATAACAGATTTTATGACATGAGTAAAATTCTAAAATACAACTGTTGGTATGTGCTATACAGTGGATGCTAGAAAAGAACATTTAATGATCGTAAGGACTTTTTTATTTGAAAAAGTACATTGAACCCGAAAACTATGTATGATGATTAATTTTGTAGTACATGGTTTGCATATACTGTGTCTGTAGTTATTTTAGGCAAATGTGATAATATGCTCATTAAATTCACAGGATTATGTGCTGCCATAATACAGACCTGTGGTTACATAGTAACGGGAGGCCTCATGTTGCATTGTTATTTTTTTTATTTTTGATTATTTTTATTCTTTATTTTTCATTTCTTTGAAACATGACCGTGGACCAAGACCAAAATTGGAAAAAGGATGACGCTTACTTGGAAGAAATTGAGGCCAAATTTCAGCAAGATCCATTGAGGGGTTTTGTAGGGAGGGACATTTTACCAAATTTATAATCAACTGCTTGGCAATTCAGCACCATGCATAGACCAAGACGATCGGAATTACGATGCCAGGCGGCCTTAACATTCGTCTCTGCTGTAAATTTCTAGTAGCAATATATATATATATATATATCCTATGTGTATATTTGCTAATAATTGTACGTAATGTGTAATAAGTAATTTAGATGCTGGATTATGTTGGTAAATTTTGAGCTTTTCACTGAAAGCAATTTTTGACGTAACCCTGTTCTTAATTGTTATTGGTTAAATATGTGAACTGTGTGAGATTTTTGTTGGACTTAGCATGTTTGGGTGGTGCAATAAACATTGTGGCACGGGTGTTTTCTTGGTTTCAGTGACTTGTTTTGTCAGTTATTAAACAAAACAGCTTTATAGTTGTAGTTTACAAGTATTTTTCTTCTTCTTTTGGTAATATACAGATCCTTTTGCGAGTAATGTCGTACACGGCAGATGTGCATGAATTGACGGAAACAACTGTTGAACTGCAATAACAGGACAGATAAAAACGTGCAAAAATGCCGATAAAAACAGGATGGACCTAATCTGTCCTCCATGTCAACGTGACGCCTGCCAATCGGAACTTGAACACTTCGATGGAGGGAGACATGATGACAACAGAAGGCATATAGGTTCTCCCATATCCGAATGGTCGCAGGAAAGAAGCTGTGTCGGAAGGCAGCAACAGACAACTGGAGTGCAGAATGTGCTGCTATGTCCTCTCGTGCTCTACATGTTTGGACTGAGGTAGACTGATATACGCGCTACGTCAATTTGACAAAATTTGGTTAGCCTTATTTTTTCCGGCGGTTACGCGTACAATCTTATATCGGCTTAGCCATAAGCTTTTTCGGCGAAAAACCGAAAAAAAATTTAGGCCACAGCAGTTATGCATGGCGGCGGCTTTAGGGGTCTACCATAAACGTGGTCCAACCATCTGCTGATGCATGTTATTTGCGTGTTTAAATATTGATATTTTAATGACTTTGTTCTCTGTGAGCTGTGGTAAATTTAATGTTGCCATTCGTATTTTGAACTATTTTCTCCACGAACCGAGTTTCGATTCGAATGCTCCAAACTGAGTCAGTAGCCCAACTTTTATCAGTAGACCGACAAATAGATATTCTATGCAATCGAAGATTGTTTGTAAACAAATATGGCAAGCGGTGACAGTGCCACGTCTGTGCGAATTTTGAACGAAAACGTCGACAAACTCACCAAATTACCGGACATGGTTAAAGCTTTTGACGAACTGACTACTGAAGAGGTGCTGATATTTGTTATGTGGCATTCTGTTGGTGTTTGCCAGGGTTTAAGGCTGTGTAGGCATTCGCTTAAACAACGACTCTGATTTGAAATCTGAATTACAATAATATCATTTACTAGCATTTACTTTAGCTAGCATTTACTTATAATGTTTAAGATACGGGTTTTGTGATGGCTGTATTTACTATGGAGTGGAGTCAGAGTCTAAACTTCTGCACGAAATGGTTGACCACCTGATAGTCTAAAATGGGTGTGGTCGGTTGTTCCCATACTAGGTACAGCTGTGATTATCCAATCCATGTTGGATTCACAGCTGTACATCTCTCTGAGAATTAAGCAGGCGGCAGTTAAGTTTACTGACGTCATCAAGGTCAGGCAGCACAGCCTAGCAGGCAGCAGCTAGCCTAGTGCTAGCAGTCTAGCACTAGACTAGCACTGGCCGGCAGACGGCGACACAAGATGGCGGTCGTTATAGCTATAGTGTCACATCGTTGATTAAAAGTCGTTTCTTTCTTATAAATAGATTGAATGTTGTTTTGCCAGATATGTGGGGGCCAATTGAAATGGTGATAGGTGAACGCTTTTTCAACACAGCGATTCTAAGCTGCAATCTATGAATGCAGCTTATAACTAGGCTAGGTCGGTTGATGTTTGATAGATGCATATTACCATGTCTCTGCATTTACAGCTTATCGTCTGAGAACTGAGTGGCTTTTGATTACTAACCCTCATTCAAAGTATGAAAAATAGAGCTGTGGATTATTTCAGTGTACCGGTACTTGATTAAGTTATTTTGACTACTAACTAACATGCAGCAGTACTCATCATCGTTATCATGAATGTTCAGAAGTAGGCTTGTGGCATTTGTTGTCACCCATCGTAGACCACTTTACCCACATATTTCAAGAGAAACTAAACTAATGCTGCTGTTGCATTGTAACATCTGGTGACACATGATGGTTTATAATTGTACTAGAAGTAAAGATCTGTGATATACCAGAAGTTGTATCTGAATGTTTTTTGCAACTACTAACACTTATCAAATGGCACCATATCCTTAGATAACATCTACAGGCAGTTTTATCAGCATTAGTTTAGTGTGTATTTTTTTCAGATATTTGTGTAAATTGCAGGAAAGAGTCAGCCAGGACCTTAGAATGTTGCTACAAAAAGAGTCGGCACTTGGAGCAAAAATGCAGACCTTACAGACGATGTTGTAAGCATGTTTTTATGATTATTTGTTCAGACTGTTTGACACTTAGTCACTTCAGGATTAGAGCTATGAGTGGAGATTTTTTCTGATACAGCACCTCACTCCGGTGAAATTAGTTGCTTATGTACTACATTTTTTTGGAAAAAACTGAAACAGGTTTGTTATTGTACTTTTTCTAATTGTTTCTATTTTTTCACTTTGTAGAACTGTATTTCTTGTCATTTTCATTTTGTTGCTAATCACGACTGATGCTGTAAGTTCACATTTATTGCCTTGTCTCACTTTTCATATTTGTTTTCTCATTGTCATATTTTTTGCGTGTCAGTTTGAGTGAAATAAATGGAGGTGGAAAAATGTATGAAATTCAGTGTGCCTGCTTCTTCACTCAGGAACATAGGTGCAATGACCACTAAAATATAATCTATCTGAAAAACACATTTATTGTGAAATAATAAAACAGTGTGCATTGCTTGCTGATATTGCTAAAGATTATTTTTTAATTATTTAAGTATAGTTTTATTCAGTGAGCATTTTTATTTCATGAGTTTGTCACATAATGTTCTGCATTTTTGTTTGCACTTTAAAAACCTTTTTACTATGCACGTGTGTTGAGTTTGCTAAGAATCAAACTAGTGCCATCACTTGTGTTATTTTTTTCCGTTTTACATACGGTTCAAGTTCAAGTGCACGATGTTTTGCATGTGGTTAGACCAAACTTGCAGTTGGTGCAGAACGATGCTAAGCAGCTGGCTGGAATGATCTCGTTTACGTCAACTTTGGCTGAAAACGTCAGCAGCAAAGTACGACAACTCGACGTTGCAAAGGTCATCATTTGTCATTGTTGTTGTTGACATTGTGATATGCCCATCAGGTAATGCCTATGTGCAGGGTTGGTTCTACATCCGGTGGGCACAGCTTGCATCCAGTGAAAAGTAGGAGTTTTGTTAATGGTGTATACGTACGATATGAACTACCATCACCAGAAGTGCTGTTTTTAGCTCAAAATGCACTACGAATCGTTTGGCAGCTGGGCTCTGTCTGGACCTGCTAGGGGGAGCTTAGATTGCTCCCACAGACCCCTGATTGGACTAAGGGTATGGGGCTCTGGGGAAGGGGAGGAGATAGGAACAGGGGCAGTGCCAGGTTTTCAGAGCTATGGGGGTTCAGATCGAGTGGTTGTTGATTTACTTTTCCTGACTTTTTCCACCCATCCAAAAGCTCGGATTTGCACGAATCTTTTGGGTCATCCTACTGGAGGCTGGGGGTCTGGACCCTTGGACCCCCTGCTCATTGTCGCCCTGGATAGGAAAAGGGATAAGAGTGGAATGGGAAGGGAAAGAGAAAGAAGTGGAAGGGAGGAAAAGCCGAGGAATATAGTGATGTTAGTGCAACTGGTTGTGTGTAGAGTCGAGTAGCACTTTGCATGCAGCGCGTTGAAGACATTCTGGATCTCAAGTTCTGTACAGATGGTGTTCAGACTGCTTTGCAAGATGAAGATTATGAGAAAGTAATTGTTTAGCGTTACCAACTGTTTTAGTAGATCGTCCATTACTGTCATCATAGACCTTTATCATTGTGAGTAGCTGTACCCATTATTATTAGGATTTCCTGCTATAAAAACTTTTGAAGAACTATCTGTGCAGTGTGCACATTAATAAATATCGCTGTGCGTGAATTACTAATAGTATGATTTGTATGTAAATGTCAGGTTATTAATAGGCTGTATGTAGTAATGAAGGCTTTTTGTTTTTTGGACAGCGGACTAGAACCAAAATTAGGAGCAGGACAGCCCTTACATGGAAGGAATTGAGGCTAAATTTTAGCTATATTTATAATCGACAGCTTGGCAAATCAGCATTTGTGGACCAAGATAATCAGACTTATGCCCTCACCTGCCCCAGATTTGTAGTTGTGAAATCTGTTTTCCAGTTTAAAACAAATAACACTTCAAAGCACATGATAATAGGTGAAAGCAAAGATTGTCATTGTTGCTGTGTGAATTGGTTAGGCGGCAGCACATGTACATAGGTTTCTGGCGCTGGATGAGAACGTTCTGCGTATGAGTGCTGATGCCAGCGAAGGTGCGACAATGCTGTAGATCTTTACACATCTCTGGGCTGTTTGTTAATGGATTTTTTTCTTCCTGGCAGCTTTTTAAATATCTTTTTATATTTGTTCTCATTATTTGTGGTGCAGTAAGTCAAACTTAAACCATGCGCACATATGCTTACAGTTGGAACATGGAATGTGCGCACCATGTGGGCACCAGGCAAACTTGAACTGCTGGAGAATGAGATGGAAAGATATCGCTTCGATATACTAGGACTGGCTGAA
>Ga0209367_1006921_pt1 | contig 15652 bp, 9 predicted proteins | sample WorMetLIZISLAND2_FD_187412 | JGI IMG/M metagenome (GOLD analysis project Ga0209367, IMG submission 187412) | Marine gutless worms symbiont microbial communities from Max Planck institute for Marine Microbiology, Germany - Olavius geniculatus... ... | reverse complement strand
ATATTATGTACATCATTAACAGTGACATTCCAACCCATTTTATCATCAAGCTTGTCTATCATATCAGGCACACTTTCTTTTACACCAGAGTCAGGCACGGAATTGTACAGAGAGTCAAAGTGACTCTTCCATGACGGTTATGAATGGAAAAGCTGGGTAGCTGCCTATGTCGAATTTCATCTAAACTCAACGTATGTGTTAATGATTGATTGTTGATATTTCACTGTATGCTGAATGAAAATCAACTTAAGTTCACGTATTACTGCCAATTTAGCATGATTTTTAGGGTAGGGCAGATTGTGTAAATCAGGCAAAGAATATTTAAATGCGGAGATATGCAAGTTGTACACTTCTTTTGTACACAGTTTCGAAACTTTTGGCATATTAAGCGCCTATCCATCAATAAACATCGCTAAGTTACAAAAGCTCGAATATCCATGTTAAATCCATGTGTTACAGTCAAATTTGGCAGAATTTCGGCGGTGACGAATATTTGTACAAATTAGGCAAAGAATATTTAAACGCTTCACTATGCAAATTTGTCATATATTCGTTACAGCATTCTGAAACTTTCGACATATCACACGTCTTTCTACCACTAACCATCGCTGAGTTATCAACGCTCAAACACGTCCGGTTTTTTGGCCCACCCTGTACAAGTAAACTGTTGAACAGAGACACGTAGGTGGACAACTGGTGCTGTGCTAGATCTTGTTTCTAGGACATTGCACCAGATGCTGGTTTTCTTAGTCATAGTTTGAGAATTTGCGACTTACGGCTTTAAAATTTGGTAAAATTTGCAAATTTTATTTTATTTTAAAATTAAATTTGTAAAAGTTTGGCATATTGGAGCTATAGGCCCACGTGACTGGTTGTTTTGGTGCAGTACCATGACTAATTAACATGCAGCAACTTTGAGAGTTGCAAGTGTTGCAATTGACTGATGTGCCTAACTGCATGACTTCCTGTTAACTTAGACAGTAGACCTACTCTGGCTGCAGTTAGCCTACATAAATCAGTTTCTGAATTATGATAAGGAGATCACTCAAGTTTCACTTTTTAACTTACAAAAATGCAATACTTTGATGTGTCATAGGTGTAAAAAAATATAACTGTTCCATGTTTTGAAATTCGTAAAAATTCGCACATTTTTAAAAATTCGTCCAATGCAGATTCTCGAACTATGCTCTAAATTAATGTACTTGAGTTTGCCTATGATGGCATTTAATAATTGATCTGTGCATTGTGGTAGAGATAGAAGCAGGGTTGTACTGGGGTGGGCAATACTGAACCCACTCCCTTATTTTTTCGACAGAAGGACGCATCCCCATTATCTTACTTAAATGTATGCGAAAAGAAGGCTCAGATGGTTTTATTTGCTCACTTGCTTACTGGAGTGTGACATTGTTTACTATCTTTCTCTGTGTGATTTTTTTGTAATTTTACTGTTCAGTAGTCTGTGTAGCTTGGATTGAGATAATTACAACTTTTCAATATTTTTCAGTGTTATTTTATTCAATTTTTATTTACTGCGGTTTTTGAACAAAGTGCAGAACATGCGAAAATTCAAACAAGTGATGTTTTATGCCTAGAGAGTTGCAGATGACCCCCACTTATAGGACTACACCCCTGGATAGATCTTATGTTGCCTTGTTGTGTCAGATAGTCATTATTATTAACTGATAAAATATGTGATGCAATCCTTAAGATTTATATTGTTTTATTTAGGTACCATTTTATCTCGTTTGAGCTACAAAGTAGATATCAGTAGAGTCGATGTGGTATCGTGACTATTTATTCGCTGTTAATGGTTGTCACATTGTTTCATTTACATGTGTTGATGCTGCCACCGCCACAGTAGGAGGTTATATGATTGTCTGTCTGATTGTTTCTCAGCTGAATAACTTAAGAAGTTAGGAACAAATCTTAATGAAATTTTAGTGGAGGGGCTGGGCTTTTTTATGGTAGTCAGGCGTCTTTTGCGGATTCTGGAACGTTATCCAAGATTCTTTGGTCTACCATTATTATTAGATAGCGTGTAAACTGACACTTAGCAGTGCATCTCAGCAAGTTAAATTTTGTGGAGGGCTGAAAAATGCCTAATGTCACTTAGATCTTGGTAGCAGTCTGATTCAGGACCGGATCCAGTGTTCCTGAATCCGGTTGTTCTGCATGATTTTTGTGATGTTTTATTTAATAATGTACTATCTGTCACAGATACAGTTTCGATAATCTTGCTGATATAGAATTAGGTCAATGTTATTTTAATTATTCATGTAGCGGGACTTCTCACGCCGCTATTGGTATCAATTGGATACAGCATGCTTCATGATTAGCAATAATTTACTGTTACATGACTTTGTGATTATGTTGTGCCATTTAATCCATTGTAAATACACTGTGAGGCATAAAAACACACCAATTTTTTACCATAACTTGAGGAAGGGTTATCCAGTTGTAATAATTTTTGGTACACATGTTCATGACACAACTGACCATCAAATGGCCGTTCAGTTTCCAACTTCACCCAACATCTGCTTCTGCAGTACCTGGGAAAAACAGAACAGACAATATATGCATTAAAATCAACAAAAAACTTCCAATTACATTTCATCTTTCCGGATATGTAGCCACCAACAGCCAATCAATTACAAGAATTGACTTTTGTGCAGCAGCACGTCTTTTGAATAGATTTAACATTTAGGAATATTGATGAATTCAATAAGTGACTGCTAAAGTCTGGGTTGGATGGAGCAGAACGTTATCGATGCTGCTATCAACGAATAGAGAAAGTGTCTCCGAGCCGAGCCCATGTTCGTGGCCAACATTTCAAACATTTTTGTAGTCAGTTAAAAAAAATGGACAAGTGTATAAACTATTAGCTAAAACGATGAAAATATGGGCAAAATGTGGTGTTTTGTGTGTAGTTTTTATTAAGCAATAATACCAAAGTGGTTAATAATGCAATATTTTGTTCGTTTACTTTCTCCAGGTAGTACAGAAACAGACAGTGGGTGAGGTGGGAAACTACACTGTCATTTGATGGCTAGTTGTATCAGGAATATTCGTACCAAAACTCGTTAAAATTGGATCACTTTTCTTCAGGTTATGATAAAAAAAAATTTGATGTGTTTTTTTTATACCTCACCGTGTATATTTACTTGTGCATATATTGCCATTCGTCATTATGCTGTAGCAGTTGTGTATTACTATTATTGCTGATTTTGTGTGCTTTGGCAGCTGCTTAATTGTTGCAATTTTGCCTTTGTTTCAATTTATTTGTCGCAGGAGTGAGTTGAACAATTGAATTACATAGAATTTTTATACGTCTCGTGTTCCTTGTCTGTGTATTTGTTATAACAGTTTTTATTATCAGGATTTCTCAATTGAACGCATCATGAAGGTATTTTACAACATTATGGCCTAGGGTAGACTGTTTCGAGATATTGGTAGGCAACATTTAGTTGATATGTGACTCGAACCAAGCGCACAAAATGGTAGACCTACTAGGGGCTAAGTGAAGAAAACATGGAAAGGGCAGTGATTGGTAAATTTTCTATTTTTAGTTAAAAGTTTTAACTATTTTTTCAACTAAAATAGTAGTTGAAACTTATAAACTCATTTTCTTGCTACCTTGGAAAAAAGTTAGCTTAAACTAGTCGGACTTTTTCCAAACTTTTTTTGACAAGATTGACTTTACGGAAGCCGGGGAGCTGGCCCATCCTGCGCCCATCAGGTTAAACTGTGACGGATTTTCGAAATTCTTTTCGCTGATAGATAGGGGAGAGAGTTTAGAACGAAAGTGTCGATGAAGTTTCCATGCACCGCACAGTTTGACACGAATTATGGGTTTAGGCATAGCGGTTGCAGCGTAAAACAGTGCTGCTGCAGAAGTAGGCCTAGTAGCCTAATTACTAATTAGTTAGGCACATGGACCATCATGAGTCACGTGTCACACCGATGCACCATTATTGTACTTAACTCGTGCTCATGCTTCACATCGTGACGTCATCATGACTGGTCAACGTAATGACGTCACCAGACAGCAGCAGCAGCAACCGTTAGCGTCGCCACGGGGGCCACCCAGTTATCCCCAACCGTATTAGCTCTCGATCATAAGGTAGATCTGACGACTTCAAAATTTTTCACCTCCGGGAGGATAGTATAGGCCTAGGCCTACCAACTGCATGAAGTCATCAGACAACGGATGTCGTGTGTAGGCTTATTGTCGCTAACTTTTTGGCGTGATTTTCCAGTCTCTCATAGGGGTAATAACAGCATCCACAATCATCATTTAATTTATCATGATAGACATGTCAAAACTTGAAAGTAATCCGACAGCAACAGGGCAGAATGAGAATAAGAGACTGCACTTTGTCTTACAGTTGCTCTGAATATGCTAGTGAAGAAATTGTTAGCAGCATAAATGTGATGTTATAGTTTAGCTCGTTTGCCCCTCACCACCACCAGCGTTCCGCCCCCGGACCCCGTTGAAAGATGTCTGTATTCAAACCCCCTATACTTTTACTCCCTTCCAGCCTCCGACTCCAGTGGCGACAGTAGCAGCAACAGCGTGAATGATGCTTCGGCGGGCGGTGACTTAATTTTAATCAATGTCTGGCGACGACTGCCAATCCACTGCCGGGGCGATGACACGTCACTCACTGTGTGTCGCAGTGATGAACTGACCACTGACCAGTTCACTGACCACTGTCTGCTGGACGTACACTGCTGGACAGTTGGCGAATTAGCGCCTATCGACGTTTGTCGGACCGTGTTAGACACGCATCGCTGCACAGGGTGCTACGCTAGCTGCTGCTGTTGCTGCTGCTGCTGCTGCCAATGACGCGCTGTCTGCTGCCGAGTAGTACTGACAGCCGACGACATTCAAAGCGTCTATGAAGTCAACACATCACGTTGTAACATTAATGACTCGTATTCCACTTGTTGGTCTACGCTATATTCAGCAGTAGTAAATGAAAGTCTGATAACTGCACGTGCAAGGCAACAAGTGACGTCTTATACTGATCAAAAGTTGAACCGTAACAGCAATCGGCGACTGTGAATTAACGATATTCATATTTTACAGTGTTTATGATAACTGGCCTGATTCACGACTATACGTAGCATACCAGTACCACTGCAATGCTTCTACGAACAAAAAACGAAATTGTGAACTATGTCAAAGACAGGTGTTATGAAACTTGTCAGAAACATTTAATATCTGCCATAACACATGTATTTGATAGTTACCATTTCATGCTTTTTTGTTTCGTGCATTGAGTTACTGTATTTTTTATGTAAAGTTGTTTTGTATAATTAGGCGAGGCCTGTTGCCCTTTTCCTTTTTTATTCGCATTTTTTTCATAATTTTCTACAGGCTTAATTTTATTAACTAATGTGTTGTATTTTTTCTGTCATTTTCTTTCATTCTGATATATGTAGAAATATGCCTAAGCCTACTATTTGTAGTGCAGGCCTAAAGATTACTAACTTATGAATGTCCTGCTTTAGTTTACAGCAAGTCTTGTGCTTAATCGAGTTTTTGGAAATTATTCCCTTGTACCTGTTGTTCATAGCTACTGTGGCAAACCTATCGCTTGCAGAATAATAACTGCACTGCAAACTTATCTCATCAACTTATTCTCACGTGTGGCAACTGGCATGGCGTGACCGATGTCGATTATTGATTGACATTGATAATGTTCGTTATTAGACGTGTGCTGCGATGACTGATGTGTGTCTGCCGGACAGGGCAGGCTGCATAGCTGCTGGCAGATCGTCTCGTATTAATCCGCTTAATAATTCCATAAAGGTCGATCGGCCGACGAGCGCCCTGCCCACGCAGTCGTCTTCCAGCAGTCATATCGACGTCAGCCCGCCGTCTGTCCGTTCGTCCGTCCGTCTGTTGGCAGCGTTTAATAATTTTAACAGTTCATTTTATGAAACGTGCCGATCGCGTGTCGGCATTGCGGCGCCCGTGGCATCAGTGTTGCTGCTGCTGCTGCTGCTGCTGCTGCTGATGATGATGATAGGCTACTGAAGCTGGCACGACGCTAAGTGGATTGGCGCACTGCACTGTGACGTCACGTCATCTTCCTAGTGACGTAGTACTTTATAATGAGTAGTCGTGCAGGTCAAAAATACCAAAGGCGATAGTCTGATAATTGATCTCCAATAGCACAATAACAACGAGAAGCTTAGCTACCGCCTAGAAAAACGGCGTCAGCTGTGTGCGTTTCAATTCATAAAATGCTACTTTCAAGAAATTAACTTTTGCATTGAATTACGTTTGCCATATTCAGAAAATTTATTTAACAACGGATACACACCAAAGCATCACTGTTTATGTTTGACTTGTCGGTGTATTTTCAATATTATTTTACTGATATACTTTGCAGTAAATTTTCGATCAGGTGATCGTTATAAATCCGATCATACCTCAAACACATCGCTACTGTACTAACTAGGCTACACTATAAGCCCGCCTTGGGAAGCTACGGTTAGCTTTAGAATAAGAATCGCAACGTCACTGCGTTGTAACTTGCCCCAAATTTTGCATTTTTGGCCAAAAATTTTTCTCAGAAGAAAAACATTTTCCATAATTTATTCTGACAATCAAAATTAGGGAAAGAAGCAATTGCCAAGCTGCTTTTAAGTTCACCACTAATATGGAGACTGCATGGAAAGTGAAAGAATTTTGAAAATCGGTTAACATTTGATAAAAATGGCGCATGCTTTTTATGGTCGGACGACAAACGGCACTTCACACGATCACACATGCTCAGGTGGACGCACACGTGTTTCGCGGGAAAGTGGAAGGGGAAGTTGCGATGTTATTAATCCTGCTGTAAAACAGAGCGCGCTACGTCGCCGATCACAGAACGATTGAGGATTATCCAATTGTTGTCGTTGCGTTAAATGACCGGACAAGCGTTCTACTACACATCTGCCGCTGACTTGCATGCAAACGAATCAGCACGCAAATCAAAAGCACCAATGTTGTAATCCGATCGCTGCAGTCACCGTCTGTGCTGGTTATAATATTCCACTTGTTTTATGCACGTTATAATGCACTTGATGACATCAGCGATGACAACTTCGAAATCTAATTAACATTAAGTAATAGTCACTGTTACTCCATAAGCCTACTGAAAAGTTACTCATTTAATATCCATTTTAGTAAAGATATCTCAAAGCTTTTCTGATTAGGCCATACTCGCAGGCTACTTATGAGTCAAAAGCCACCGTCATACTCTAGTCTAGACATTTTCATCAATGTTGACCGATTTCTCGATTTTGTTCACTGACATATAGGTGCATCTGCCTATACTCAGCACAAAATTTTCAACAACATAAGGGCCTAAGCAATGAAAAATCCGATCAGACCTTTAATCTATCAAAAACTAACTTGTTCCCTGCATTTTCTGTCGAACGTTTGAAATGTATTCACGTTATAGATAAACAGCTAAACGCGAAAGCGGTTCGATTTTCACGGAAATCGGAACTCTAGGCTATATCACGTTGTCAGCAAATCGAGTATTTTCTCGACGCTGTGTCTAATCAATGATATCGTAAATTGGTTGTTGCATATAGACGTATGGACCATGGATTTGATTTGTTTGCATATTTTATGTTGTTATTAGGCCTACTGGCATAAATTAGGCCTATATTTGCAACAACGGCTGGTCAACATTAATGGCGTGTAAGCCTACCTATTTGACCAACCTCCCGTGCTATACCGATTGTTAATTGTACGTATTGTGCATTGGAAAATAAACTCGCTGTCTTCCACCCTCGGCGTACTGAGCCTAGACCGACTGATCAGTGCGTGATTCGATAATCATTTTCAAGTGACGACTGGCAGGCATCTCGAGAGTCTGTCCCCATACATGTCTCGCTGTTCCAGCACTCAGAGTCATAGTGTAATGTTTCCGACGCCGCATAGAATAGGCCTCAATGCGCGTCTGATGACATGGCGTCGGCGCCGCCCATATACGGACGACATATGACAGCATAGCGTGCCCGGCTGATTTTGTTGACTGAGCGGTAAGTGCTTATTCTAAATGGTGACGACTAGTTCTATAGTTCGCCGATGTCACTCTCCGCATTGCCGCCAGGCCTACCGCTCAGTCACAGCATCGAATACAACAGCTCAATAGCGTAAACAGACATGCAATAAACAAAAACTCGTCGGCAAAACGTTAAAAGCGATATTAATTTTCTCAGCGCCGCCGCGCGCAGCTGTTAGGAAGCTCTTGATAGCCTATAGCCGTATATTATAGACCTACCTTTCTCACGGCCGACACAGACTGCCGTGTGAAACACGCGAACACAAACAACGTAGGTTTTTACTGAGTTGTTGTAACAAAGGACGTAACTTAGCACAAATATACAATAGGTACAGTAAAATTTCTTTACCGAAGTGCTTGCTTTTCAATAATTTTAAGGGTATTCAGCAAGCCGACTGACGAGTTTTTTTCATATCAAGACATGCAGTCTACTGACAAGTGTTGTAAAAAGTGAACACGACATTGAGCAAAAAACTGATAAGGCAAAAACAGTCTTTGGCAATATAAAAATGTGCTACTGAATTATAGAATCAAATCAACTACAAGACCACGCGAGTTCTATACTGTTATATCTGGTCGGTTTTGCTGTACGAATGTGAAACTTGGAACATTTCAAAAGTGATGAATGACAGATTGATGGCTGTGGAAGTTTTGGCTCCTGCGAAAGATGCTAAGGATATCATGGATTGCAAAGAAAAGTAACGACAATGTACAAAAAAATCCGAAAAAAGAAAAGAAATTAAGTCCGTCAACGGCAGCTTGTTTCTTGCCTATAGGCACGTCTTGAGAATGCATTGTCTCGAGAATTTGGCGGTGACGGGAAGGGAGAGCAAGGCGACGTCAGAAAGTAAAATATCTATCTAGACAGCTTGTGTGAATCGTGAAAGGACAACGTGAGCCTAACACAGCTCATCGGGGCTTCAGCAGACACAGTGCTCTGACATCCCATGATCGCCAAAGTCATGATTGTGATGATAATGGTGAAGATTAATGATAGTAATTAATTAACTAGAAAGCAGTCATAGCCCGCAGGTACCTCCGCCAAGGCAATGTTATTCGCCAGGTTGCGTCACCATATTCACTTTGCCAGCGGTTCCCTTATGCCCCTTTTAACGCAATGGTAACGAAAATTTCGAAGTGATCCAGAATTCAGGATTCCTGCCGGATTACCCCCAAAATTGAATCACTGGTAGTTTGTGCCATGCCCGACATACCATCAAAATTTCAGAAAGATCCGTCCATAACTTTTTGAGTTATCTTGCTGACACACAGACAAACAGACAAACAGAAAAACAAACAGTCTGGCAAAAAATTACCTCCTTGGCGGAGGTAATAATGCGATTAAGTTAGTATTTGAATTTTTATTTTCTTAAGTTTGCGAACGACAATCATGCATAAAGGCACCGCCGTGCAGTCCAGTCATACACACGTGGTTGAGTATAGTATAAAAAGTGCATAAGGGAGGTGAAAGACGATATGAATGATGTGAATCTGTCACATGTGACAGATGCATAACGAGCAGTGGTAATGTGATTGATGCAAATGACGGTGTCATATCGAGACCTGGCTTTTTAAATTTACTTGCTTGCAGTGTTACTGTTAAATACATGTACTGATCTGCTAATATTGAAGATCCCTATTTAGGCCTACCACACAATGGCAGTGACATAAATCCCATACAAAATTAAGGACAACGTGTATTCAAAATTTAACAATTTTTAAACGCGGTGACTATTTATCCGGCAGACGTGCAAATAGCCTGTAAGCTATTATTTTATATAAATTTAATATGATATAAAGTATTTTATTAACTGTGTCTTGTCGTCATACTAAGTCGGTATAGAGTACTTTTTGCCGTTTTACTGCTTGAGATGTAATATCATTCTACAGACGAAGAAAGCAATAACGATTCATTGCTCGTTTACAGCTGCATGCTTTCGTCTACGTTTAGCTTTCTGCTTATAACTTGGAAGTTTTGTCATTTAGCTTTTTGAGCTGTTAGTTCACGTCTTTAACAAAGATTAGTTGATTGTATGCGAACTTGACAGCTGCAGGCTATGTACGGAAAAAACGATTGGTTGATGAAGTAAACGCGGCTGACACCACAACGGCAGCGGGCCGCCTGTGATCGTTGCCGTGATCAAAATCATAATGTGTCGGTCGCCATTAATACGTCATCAATAAAAATAGCGTTTCACACACGGGCCGCATTGCAAGACAGCATGCGTGCATCATCGCAGGCATGCACCGTCTGGTACCGCGAGGAATAAACGCCGACTAAATTACAGAACAGGCGGCGGCGACTACGCGGCCTGTGTCCGTCCGACCGACCGGCCTTTCAACGACGACGCCGCTGATCGCTGCTATTGTAATGTTTGGTCTAAAGTGACGACCTATCATGATAACATGCGACCGCCGCCGCTCTGTGACCGATGAAATCGCAACTACCACGCACGCACGCATGCACAGCCACCATGCGGACAGGTAACTCACAACTATAGAAGGGTGCTGACTTTTAGAAATCGCCGTGGGGGCTACCTTTTTTATCATACCCTGTTTCTTTTTTCTTCTTCCTTCTCATGTTTTTCTTTTTGTTCATTTCCCTTTTTTGTACCTGTACCATTTACGTATCTGAAAATTGCCGTAAGGGCAGTATAAAAGCAAAATGTGTCATTATCTGTGCAAGTGACAAAAAGTGCACTTTGTCACAAAACGATTTTTAGGCTTACATTTCCAAACTGTACGTTTTTTGTCACTTGCACTTTTGCACACCAGCACATTTGCATTTTTATTGAGCTAATTTTGGATGCATAACCACATAAACCAAATGCTGAGACGCGAAATTAAGTTGCAAGATATCTGCATGAGTCAAATACATGCAAGGTCGCAGCGCCCACAAACGTTTCGCCCCCATCGTCCCCATACGCTCACGGCCAGGTAACTAACTGTGAGTATAAATTAACGGTGAGACTATATCATCTGGTCGTGCGAGGTCAGAGCGCTGCAGTACCACAAGTCAAGCTGGCTTGACGCCATTTCGTGATGACATTACCCTCCCATGCCGCGACCTGCAGGCACCACGTCATCAATACATTCTATTGTAGGCGTACGGTGACCCGGCGTCGACAGTAATTGCTGCTGTCCGTTTATTGGCATACCAACATGGCTGGCTTTTCAAGTGCCTCTGTTAGGTTTTCCGTGCAGCTGTAAACGAAAACGAATTTACGACTCACGCATGTCGTATACGACAAGCTTATGATACAAGAAAATGTCGTTTCAGTTTCGAGTCCATTTTCTATACGGACGTCTGTGAAATAAAAAGTGTGCATTCTGAAGAATTTCAGGTTTACGTCAAACCAAACTTTTTTGCAAAGTTGTAAAAAAGCACGGGATATTTATCTGGCAGCCGTCTTGGGCGGCCTTAGCACTCCAAGGTACCGTACCGGCTAAGGCAGTGTCTCTGCGGCGGCTCTACCAGTTTTTACGAAAGCATGCAATTATTTTTGTTCAGTCGTCTTTTGTACGTAAAATACTTAAATTACTTATGTTGTTTTTTTCAACGACAGTTCATGGATATGTTTTACCAAAAAAATATAAGCGAAGCGCGAAGGAGTTAGCGACATCCGCCCAGCGCATTAATTATTCAAAATCTGGATAACTTTTCGTACTTGCAGGGGTTCGTCTGTAGAAAAATTGTACAGACAGTCACAAATTTGTCGTACGCTCCGTAGGTCTTAAATGGGTTTCCCGTGTAAAGCTATACCCTCTAAACTTTTAGAAAAACGTGTTGTGTGAAAGCGGCAGCAAGTAGTTTGCGTGTGATTATTGTGCGATGACGTTGGACGCGTGACCTGCTCACTGCCCAGTGCCTGCAGGTTGCAGCGTCTGCGTTCAGTAACTGCTGCAAGCAAGCATCACTCGAGCACCGGTGTCACATTAAAATGTCTCCCCACGAAAAATCCGCCTGGGGAGAGATAATCACGAAATTGATATGTCTCCCCTTATTAAAATATCGCCGGCCCCATATAAAGTCTCCGCATTATAGGATCCTCCCAGAAAAGTCTCTCCCGGCCGACAATTTACCGGTAAAACTCCGCCCCGCCCGGCGGCCGCCCGGACGGGACGGATTTTTACAGGTAAATTGTCGGCCGGGGGGAGACTTTTCTGAGGGAGCGATTTTATAATGGTGTACCGGCCTGTCTGCCGCAGTATCCGTGACTCGTTGATCCGAGGAGGATTTGTCTCAGGTTTATAACGTCCACGCGAAACACAATATCACATCATGTGGTCAGCACGAATATTAAATGACACATTTCCATGGTGTGTCGACGACATCTGTCGCCACCTTCGAATCAGCACAGAGCCATGCTCTAACGTTTTAACTGCAAAAATTGCATATTAACTGCACTGAACAGTGAACAGTGAACAATACAGTCGCGTCTAATAGAACGTGTAACAGTTTCTCTTATAAATTAAACCACGAAAAATCTACATTTACACTTAAATGATAACAACTGAAAAAAATAAAATAAAATGTACATCAGTACAAACAACACAATGTAGGCCTACGTTGTCTGTCACGGTTGCCAGGTGCTGTTTAAGGTAAAAATTCAACAAATGTCATACTTCTGATAATACTTTGTGCAAAACATTTAGCAAATGTTTATGTATGTATACGGTGCGTGTTAATCGTGTGAATCTGATTATATATATATATACCTTTATTCGTCAAATGACAGCCATGAAAGAAACATAACTAATAACGATAGATAATAATAATAATAAAATAATAATGCTGACAAAAAATACAGTTCGTCAAATGTCTATTTCACAACAAGCATGAGCCTATTTGTGACAAATCGCTCGTCGCTTGAAAATATTACACAATAAATTTTCAGAACAAATTAAACGTTCGAGAAAACGCGAAGTAAGAAATAGCGATACGTTGGCTCACAGGCAAAAAGCCAAAGAAATTCTGACACTCCAGCACAATGTCATTATTCTTAGCACAGAGTAGCTTCATAAAAACACGTGTAACTGTAAAGTCCAGTGAATGTTTGTGGCGCAATGTAACCGGGCACGCCTCGATTCCGTACAGCATTGGAGCTATACATTTTGTATCTAACAGATTTACAACCACCTCCTCGGAGGCGAAACGGCCAATTTTGCTATAAACTGCATTAAATGATGAAAAAAAATTTTTCTTTACATCTTCAAAGGTACATCTAAAATATCGGCCTCTAACAAAATACACACCCAGGTACTTGCAAGTGTCAACCCACACCAGCTGGGCACCGTTATAATAGTTAAGTTTACTTATGTTTTTTTCCTGGTACCATACGTATGAAGTCTGTTGAGCAACTGGTGAAAAAATCGGCGCGAGCTCGCGGTGATGAATACGCGTAATGCGTGTGCGTGCCAGCAGCAGAAGCTGATTGCTGTAAAAGTGCCATCAGCAGCAGCAGCAGCAGCGCGGCGTTAGCGAGTACTGAGTACTAAGGATGATGCTTCACAGCATACGCGGTTATGACGAGCAATGCATAATTCACACGTGTTCAACGCGTTCTTGCACCGTGACACGACCATACGGCCGGATCGACGCATGCAGTTAGGCGCGGTTTTAATTAGCGTTAATCATAATTTGCCGCTTACTTATTCACGCCGTATGCCGCCTCTCACAGCGCGTTTATCATTCGTGCAGCTTTGCACTGGGATACGGCTCGCATCGCAGCGCCACTGCACCCAGCTGATTGACTATTTACCCTGTGCCACGCAAAGTCCACGTTTTATTACCCCGAAGTTATAGGCCTAATGACCGATTTTGTAATCTTTTTGATAGGTGATTTTTGGTGTAAAAATCTCTTAGGTGTTTATAAACAATTTTGCTGCTTCATTTCACAAATCATTAGTAGACCTATAAAAAAAATCTAGTAAATCAAGTTGATGCCAGCGAAAGGTGCTGATGAAAGTTTAGAATAAAATGTCGTGTTTAGCCAATGACTTCACACTCACAGCAAGTAACGCAAGATTTTGATGTTTCTTGCCACCTGCCTTGCTCTTTATCACAGTCTCATAAGCACGCAAACTTTTGGTTTGGCAAGCTCTGTATATGCAACTGCTGGAGCTGCGGAGCGCTAATGCGGCGCTTGGGTTGTGTGATTCATTGTGGTGCAGCTTGTTTATGACAATCCACAACAAACTGGAGTTAATGGACTTTGCATGGACTTAGGTAGGCATGGCAGAGAATTGACGCCATACGACGACGGCTAACAGCACAGGTCGAGTCTAACTATACGTGACCACACGCAGTAAGTGAGCGCAAGTCAATTAGCACATACAGACGGCCCAGCGACAGAACATCGAATGATGATTGTCATTATACTGTGCTGCAGCAACGTGTGCGGTCAACACTGCAACCAGGCAGACGCGCTGTTGGTGGTCCTAGCTGCGACACCAATCGACATGACGTCCATGTCGCTGATGCGGGACAGACGACAGACGGACGGACGGACAGCGCACGAATAGCAGACGCAAGCAAGCGGCAAGTCGACACGTGCGACAACAGCGCAGCACTGCACTGGTAGATGCGTGGATGAACGCATTAGACTGCTGCTGCAGCCGGAATAACAAGTGACCAATATAATTCGGCAAAACGCGAAATTGCAGTCTTTGCAAATGCATGTTTTTTCCTGGCGACTCATAAGTCGGCAAGTACAAGTTTTAGTTTGTAAGGGAGTTCAATTCCCCCAAATCTCTTTTTCCATAAGGGTCAGGACTCAGGAGTACTCAGGGCCCCAATCTAACACAATGTGTCATCGGTTTCAATCAGATCCAGCAATTAAGTGTTCCTGCTAAATGACGTCTAAATTCATTGATAAAAACGCTACCAGCGTAAAATCGCAACTCGTAAAATAGCTGGAAATAAATACGTATAGCTAATCTGTAAAGAAAAATGAACGATCAAAAAATTTTAGAACATTTTCAGATGCTTAAAAGTTATAAGCACAAGCATGCGAGCAGATAAGCGTCATTATTTCATTTTGTTAGTATAGCGTTAAAATTGTTATTCACTATGTATGATGGTAGAAGAGCAATCAAGAAAACAGAAACTTGACAAAATCTTAATTAACGTTAACTAATCAACAATTTTCTCAGCCGCCGATAAGAAATCGATTATTTGCAAACTGTGCAATCATTTTTATATAGACATTTGTCCCCCGAAAATCTATATCTCACTAGCAATTTATTTAGCATAAGCCTATAAACTAGTTTGAACAACAAAAGTGGCATTGATAAAACCTAACCGTCGATTTTCGAAAAAACTCAATGCTTTATTTATCGATGAACGTCATAAAAGCTGCCGCTTTGTTGCAACAATTCCAAATAAAACATAGTCATATTATTGCCAAGTTCAAACGAGGTAAAGCTGTGGACATTGATGGATTGTGTGCAGAACATATACAATTTTGTCATCCTTCTGTTTCAGTCATTTTAAGTAAATTATTCACTATAATGTTGTTGTGTTCCTATGTCCCGCAAGGGTTCAGATATAACTACATCGTACCAATACCTAAAATTAA
>Ga0209367_1006919_pt1 | contig 15652 bp, 13 predicted proteins | sample WorMetLIZISLAND2_FD_187412 | JGI IMG/M metagenome (GOLD analysis project Ga0209367, IMG submission 187412) | Marine gutless worms symbiont microbial communities from Max Planck institute for Marine Microbiology, Germany - Olavius geniculatus... ... | reverse complement strand
AGACGAGACTCAAGGCACATGTTTCCGAGATCAAGACAAGACCAAGACATTTGTAATTTTGTCTGACACGACACCGAGACGAGACGTTTTACATCAGAGATGACACTAAGACGTTGCATCTTCCGAGACTCCCTATAGTCGTGGGAGCTTCCGCGTTTCACCCTGACGTTTCTCGAGAAGTATGACGTCACTCATTGAAAGTAATATAATGAGTTCGCCCGTAAATGATAGTTTTCACACTGGACCTATGTTTCACAGCAAACGTTCTTTTTTTCTGGTTCGCTGCGGTATCTCCGAGCTCTGCCAGTTGATCGGTGCAAAATTCTGCACCCTGGTCTGCACTAGGCTGAATTTTTGATCCAAACATTTGGGGGGTCTGCCCTCAAAAATTTCAGGGGCCAAAAACATGCAAAATTGGACCAAATTTCCGATGACTTCAATTTTCGATGGCGAATATCTATGGAATGGATGAAGACATACAAATCGGACAAGTACATTTTCTACCGCGATTTCTCCAGTGTTAGGTGAAAAAAAGTGCAGTGAACTTTCGTCGACTAATCACGAAGATCTGTTAGTGAAATTGTGCCCACCCAAATCAACTTGTTCTGAAGACCATATTTTGGCCCCTAGAGTGTGCTGCACTCCCAAATTTTTATACACACTAGAAAATGACCAACTCTCGCACTCCCCACCAGAAATGGGGTCCCCCTTTCATTTTTTTTCACAGAGGAGTCAAAAATTGGTTAAAAAATCACCGAATGCAAGCCTTATAACTTTGGTCATGGTGGAAGCAGCCCCAAAAAACTTTGTCATGTGACTTCCCCTAAGTAGAAATGATAACCCAAGTACAAATCTTTGGGGAGAAGGGGGCACCACCCCCATTAAAATTTGGAAGAGCAAAAAATGTCAAAAATTTGGTGCAATTTAAGACAACTTTTGACTTTCACCGCAAATATCTCTGCAACCTGTACAGTTATCAACAAACGGTAAACGGCTTTATCGACCTCCATCATTCCCACATCGAACCAAAAAGTTTCGATAAACTTTGGTTCACTAACAAAAAAAGTTACAGGTGTGCATGTTAATCCACCCGAAGTCGACATTGTGCATTCTGCGTATGCTAAAGCATTTGAGTTCGAGCCAGGTGACTTTGCTACCGGGGGAATTTCCCCCATCCCTGAATTCCCCCCAATCTGACTAACGGCGCAGGGCGGACTCACGTTGCGCTTTGCCCCAAATTTCTAGTTTCATACGGATAAAGTAACTCACACCATTATCAGCTCGTAGATGATATTGTGGGTTTATGTGACAGAAATATACATAGTAACGTTGACGATGTTAGCGTGAATTGGCGTCTACGTGTTCAGTGTGTAGCAAGTTCGCGTGCATGTGGCGCTATCGGAAGTAGTTAGCGAGCTGTCGGCGTTATATGGCATGGAGGACCATTGTATGCTCTACGCACTGGAACAGTCGCTGACAACGCACGACTTCCGGTCGCGAAATCCCAGCATGATCAAGTCAGCTGGCACTGCACCCCATTGACCTCCATTGACGCTGACAGCGTCGAGCGTCTGTCGGAGGCTACGGCGATGCTAATAATAACATCGAAGTGTCTAGAGAGCCGACAGTCAGCTCTCTAGGCTGTGTCCTAGAGAGCCGTCAGTCGGCCCTCTAGTACGCAGCCTAGAGAGCCGACAACAGCAGCCACCAGCATTAGGCATAGATTAGATAGGTGGCGCTAGTGTTTAGGGTTAGTGTTTACCTTATGATAGATTAAGGTTTAAGACTAGGGTTGGGGTTAGGATTAGTGTTATAGAGTTATGGTTATGGTTAGTTATTGCAGCTTATTCAGTTTTGTTAGCTGTTAAATTTTTAGCATTTAAATTTAAGGATATTTCATACAATTATGTAGCCACAGCTAGATGTACACCCAAATTAAGGTTGCCAAAATGGCCGACAGTCGGCTGTCTAGACTGTGTCCTAGAGAGCCGACTGTCGGCTCTCTAGATACGGCGTAATAACATTGGGCCAATATGGTGTTCAGTGACGCCGAATGCCAGATGATATTATATTCTGTGAAACCGCACTGCATCGAAGTAATCGGACAGATGACATACTTTAAAAAATCCAGCATCGTTCATCTTATAGCAATTAAAACCAGGTACGAGACATTACAACTCAAAAAAGCAATAACTCGCACACAATTTTTTATCACATCACAGAGCAAAGAATACATATTCTAAACATAGAAGTTGAATTTTAGTAACTTGAGTATGATCCATTCACTGAGCATGGCGGAGATTGTGAAAAGTTGGAAGACGTTATTTGTGCGAAATTTGCCGTATAGTACAACGAATGAACAACTGGAACAATTATTTAGCGATTTTGGTCCAATTAAGCGATGTTTTGTGATAAAGAATAAAGGTAAGGCAAATGTTGGGGGCTCATACACTTTCGCACCTAACAATCATAGGCTGTCGCAGTGACTTCGCAACCGCGTGCAACCGTTTTCTATTACCTTACCACTGCATATTCGTCAAATTAAGCGAATTAAACGACAAAAAATCGTTTTCACGAGTAAACAAGCACCTGCGTAGAATATCGATGCGTTCTTTTTGTCAACGCTTATGGGCTTCATTGCTGTTTAGTGATGGGCAATGATGGTCAACAAACTAAAATTTAATCGTACTGAAACGTAGTGGCTATAGGTCCGTCTAGACGGACCCGGAGACGGACCTGGAAAATTTTTTTTCAAGGTCCGTCCGAGATGGAACTCCAATTTTATTTTACGGAGTTCCGTCAATGCCAGGGCGTCTGTGCGGCAGTGTGCACAATGCCGCACAGACGCCTTGGCGGATGGCAGCCAACTAAGCGACCTCAGCACCAGACGGCACATCATGGGCTCGCCAGTAGGCAAAGTACCAAACGGTCTCCGGCTTCGTCTTGATTACATCATCAACGTTACACACCTAGTTTTGGTGTTTACATGTCGTCCCGAAATTTTCTCAAATAAGCTAGCCGTAACCCCAACTTTAGTATAACACTACTACTAACCCTAAACACTAACCCTAACTCTAACTTTATCTCTAGCCATAGTCATAATATTAATAATAAATCTTATTCTTTTACCCAAAACACTAGCACCCTCTTGCGAATTTTTTTGTATGATTTACATTTACTTTTCATACGCAATCACTAATATCGACGACGAAAACCTGTTTTAGACGATGAAAGCATGCTGACTAAGCAACAAAATAACACAATAATAAATTAGAGTATTAACTGGAAAAAGAAAAAAATATGAAATTGGTAGAGCCGGTATTCGAACCTGAACCTACAAAACATGAGGTCGATAGCTTAGGCACTAGGCTACAGCTGCAACGAAGAATATCTCACTACAGACTTCATATAAACATTGTCCGAATATGGCTATGTCTGTGTCTACTCAGGCGATCGATGTCGTCTGACACTTATGGCTCTGGTGAATCATTTATAAATATAACACGTCGCTGCAACTTCCCAAAGCCTCACACCGTATTCGAGTGCAACTAGCGTATTGTCGCAGCACCGAGCATAGATTTACTTATTTACGTAAATGCTGACAACATTGGATGGACCTTGAAAAAAAATTTTTCCGGGTCCGTCTAGACGGACCTCTAGCCACTGCGGTACTGAAACATAAGTTAAAATGACTAAAATCCAGTACAATCGGTGTCATAATCGTTCTCGGAGAATTAGGGTTAGTTTTAGGGTTAGGGTTAGGATCGAATAGTGTTAGGGTTAAGTTTAAGGTTAGATGTAGGGTTTGTAGTCACATTCAACTGCAATTAATATAACAAAAAACCAGTGTAATTGGTGTCATAATCATTCTTGGTCGATAGACGCTTGAAGTAAACAGCTGTGACATAGAGATCGAATATTGCGTGCACGTGTACGATTTGTTGAGAAATAGTTGATGTCGATGACCTTGAATGACCTTTAACCCCAAAATAGGCGTTTTTAGTGATTTTTTGCGATTTCCAGCTGCGACACACATTTCACAAGCGAATTGCGCCAAAATAGCTGGAGATGGACTTTGACAACCTGCGTATGACATTTTTAGCATAGAACATACATTTTTAAGAATATCTATGTTTCGATCTCTGAAATTCAATGAGTCTTCTGTACGTAGGTCTCAAATTTAAGTACTCTTTCAAGATGCATGAATATGTTATTGCTGTAGGCCTACACTGATTGCCAAAGTGGCAGGACTGCTGCTATCGTGCATCACATTGTCGATGCCTTGTAACACACTTGCTTTCATTCGTTGCATTAGTTGCAAGTATATTATGATGCGTCTTTATTGCAGATGTGGAGAAATGTAATAAAGGCTTTGGATATGTAACATTTGCTCTGAGGCAAGTTTCCTGCTCTGTTATATATTACATTATGTTAGTTTTGCTATACCTTCGCAGAGTGACATGCTAGGACTAGGACTGCATCGCTTTCACCGACTGAATGAAGTTAGTGATAGGGTTGTTAAACAAAGTTCGGATTTGTGAACTTCAAATTTCAAGTTTGAATTCGTATTCGTTTTTCAGCCCTTCGATATTCGAATCCAAGCGTCACTAATTAGACACAGACGGTTTTGCCTTGAAAGTGGAGCTCTGTTACTTCAGCCATGCACTGTGTGACGATTTCTTTGTTCTCTGCCGGCCGTCAATTCAAGCGACGCCTGCCGCCTGCCGTGTGTTTGCTTACCCTACCCCTCCCTTCCCTGCATACCGCTGTGGCATTCAGTTACTCTCCATGCTGTGCTCCTGTATACTGATGCAAGCTATCAAAGTGACAAATCTTGGTGGCCCAGACGCAGAGCAGACATCAATTGACGGCAATAGAGCGTGACATGGCTTGACGTCCTGGCTGATTGCACTGTTGATAGACTGCTTCCCGGCGTGCGTGCATGCTGTGACCTTCATCTCACCCCACAGTGCAGACATCAAACGCAAATTGCTTAAGCTTTTCCGCAAATGTATAAACGAAGTTCGAATTTAATCCGAATTTTAGCAGTTGAAATTCGATTTTGGAAAAAAACGAATCTAACCTCCCTAGTTAGTGATGAAGGTACTCATGGATGCGCATGCATGCATACCGGACCGGTCAGTCCAGACAAGTGTGAGCATTAAATGCTGGTAGCTCTAATAAGGTTATAAAGGTAAAGGTAAAGGGAGCCATGCCCCAGCTGTGGCATAGGCGGGGTGCTCATCTTCCATTCGCGGCCGTTGAGCCCGTAGGTGGATAAACCACTTGAGCCCATGACGCATGGCCAGTGCGACGCCAGACCTACGGTTACCTTCCCAGCCTCGGGGCATCACCGGCCTTTGACCGGTACCAAATAATACTGCTTGGTGACGGAGGCACATGTGTGTGAACAACTTGCCTAAGGTCGTTACCCGGCAGTGTCCTGGTGTGGAGTCGAACCTGCACCCCTGAGTGACCCCAGGATTACAAGTCCGGCACGTTACCATTAGACTACCAAGCCACACAATATGGTTATAGCTGCAGACTAAACTTGATGCGCATATTTTCAGGGACAGACTGGACGTGACTCTTCAGAAGTTTTTGAAAAGGGTGCAGAAGATTCACCGATGAGTTAGCAAAAGTCAAATGTCATACACATGTTACTGCACAGAGGGCAGTTCATTAGTTAACATTACGATATTCCCTGATGGTGCAGCTGGCGCAGTGTTTTGTCACGCTGGATCATATGCTTGGTGTTACTATATTTTGTCGAATACTATACATTTCTAAATTTGTGAGCGTTAAATGCCAGTAGCTTTGAAACATTTGGAGCATGCTGGTTGCTGTAGTGATGACGCTTCCAAGGCGGCTGCAGCAGCGCTGAGTCTGGGAGGTCGTAAGCTGTCGGTCGTTCTGGCTGAGAGGAAAACTTTGAAGCAGAAAAAAGTCTCAGTGACGTCATCTGATGCTAAAGGTCACGCTACTGTTGCCTGTGCACTCGGTGGTCAGTTATCTGTTTGTCTTAATAACTATTTGCATGCAGACTTAAGCCCAAATTCTATTATTCTGAGTTCGCTACATTTAGGCAACACAAGCACATTTGTCGCAGACTTGTCACGGACTTTGTCGCAACCATATTGACATGTTGAGATTGTTTAATAGCACAAAACTTTCCCGTGACATTCCCGTTTCATGGTTTGTATCTGCCACTTTCATGGACCTGGCAGTATTTTGTGTTAGGCTGGTGGCGTAGCATAGTGGTTAGAATGTTGGTCCTGGCCGGCGGACTTTCCTTATCTTGCGCTAGACTGATGGATGGCTGCTTGACCACTCTGTGGGTACAGCATCCACTATCAGTCAACCAACATAGCCAACTCAGCCTGCCATCTCCGGGATCGGTTAAATGAGTAGTAACCCATTATATGGGTTATGGAAGGTGGGGACCTTTGTACAGCTGACTGGGCTGCCTGGCCGGCCGGTGCGCCAGCCTATGTTTGCAGGCTGCACGCGGCGGCTGTACGATCGACGGCTCTGGTTAGTGACGAAAAGCGCATTAGAGGTGTGCGTCATACACGACGATGCGCTATACAAATTGACAACCTTTATCTTTACCTTTGCCTTTTAAGCTGCATTCACATAGACACAAGTACAAGGTTTGCAATGTCTGGGTACCTGTCGTGTATTTCAATAGCTTTACAGTGGCCGTTCACATACATATGAGTACAGTTTACCTGTGAGTTTCACTCGTACGCGGAGTTTCTGTGCAGGTCATGTATTTGTCCAACATGTGCGAAGTAAACTACCCATAAATAGCATGAATGCACTTTATAAAAGCTATGGCACATATTTGATGATAGTCTTTATTAAAGCAATCAGCAGACAAACCGCTGTAGACACAATGCAAAACATACTGATGTGCTAAAAAACAACTAAAAACAGTCTTTGTACAATACATGATAGATAAAATTGCACTCATCGATATTATTTATTTTGGAGGGAAATTCGTAGTTATGCAGTTGCGGACGTGTGGAACAGGGTGTAAGAGTGGTTGAAGAGGATGAGTAGGTTTGTATCTGATAGAGCGAAACAGTTGTTCATCGGCCTGCTCACAGAGTGAGGCAACAGTGGGCATAGAATCATTCGTATAATAGCCTGATTTGCCAGCTCGCCTCAAGAAAGCCTCTAGTCTATTCTTCTCGCTGGCGTTAGCAAAGCCCCACCAGGCGGGGGAGGCATAGAGCAATTTAGCCAGAGCAGTTAATCAAAAGACTATCTGTAGACAGGCCTGACGTCATTGTGAAATTTTTCATTGTTAAAGGTATGCTGTTATTAAAAATAGTAACTTTGTGGTAAAACGTTGTTGTTTTATTCACGAAGCATTTCCTCGATTCGATTTCATTCAGTATAGTCGACAGGCATTGAGTTATGTTCTTGTACAAGTTATCTTTAACAATCCACTCGTAATGGTGACTAGTGAAGCTTCTACGAGAAATGCTATTGAAATACATGACAGGTATCCGGATAGTGCCGGACTCGTTCTCATGTCTATGTGAACACAGCCTTGGGCCACTTTGAAAATTCTGGATTGATTGATCGTGGGTGGCTGTTGTTTACAGAACATGCTAAAGAGGCGTCGCCTGTACAGCTGACAAGTCTAATGGGTCGTCTGACCGCCGAGGCAGCTAAGCGTACAGTCATAGTGCATGGATTGCCGAGTGGCACAGATAGACAGGTAATGTTCTTGATAGGGCATCCTGTCTTCGCTATCTGCGCCTCAAGAAATAATCACAGAAAATCTTTGATTGACTGTGATGTTTTTTTTGAACACTAATACTATATTTTTCCTTTTCTTAATTTGTCTGTTTTCTTCTCTGTTTTGTTGCGTATCTTTTATTGTGTAGCTGTGGACGTTTGTCTGAAAAAACCCAGAATGACTCATTGACTGCCGAAGTGCAGATACCTGGTAATTCAACTAATCTGGAGATCAGCCAGAAATTCTTTCCATTTATCTGGTGGCTTTTTTAAAAAACTCAGATTAATTGGGGTTTGCTATTTGATTTTTTCATTTCATTCTCTGTTGGTAATTAGCAGCAGCATTTAATCTGATGTTTTGTATAGTATTTTGCCAACTTTAGGCTGTATTACGTATTTTGTGTATTGTTGCTTGTTGCAATCCTGCCATTTTGCTTCTCGTAGTTTTGCAGTAGCTGTTCTCACCATTTGGTCTTTTTTATTTATTTGCAGTTTTTTTCCTAGTCTTTTTTCTGTCCCACTTTCTCGTACAACCTAGTGTTTGGGCTATCTTAACCCCGATTGCATTGCTGCATCTCATATTTAGCTGGTTTCGTGTCAGCATTGTGAACTATACATATAAAATTGTTCTTGCTGGCAGACAAATGCAACTCATGAGCAACAAGATGACTGCTCCACACCAAGACATCACAAGAAATTTGAGCTAACGCTCACGAGATGCACGAAAGCCTATAGCAGTTCTGGTTCGGTGGTTTAGCTGAAAATTGGGGTGTTCACGCTAAGTTAAAATACAAATACCAAATTCTCTATTTGGATCACATAACAATAGTTCCGTGGTGCCATCTTGTGAATGATATAGACTTGTGTCGCAGTCTGAAATCGTCAAAAAAAATCCATAAAGCTCCCTATTTTGTCGTTCAAGGTCATTCAAGGTCATTGAATTCGGCACCAATCGAGAGCCAGTGTACGACTTCCTATTAGTGATTAATAGTAACCTAGGCCCTATCTCGCACCGTTACTGAGATGCAGCGACTTACTGGCCAAAAATCGCAAATTTTGCCCACCCCCCTCCCATTTAGCACCCTTGTTCAGGGTGACCCTCTTCGAGTTTATAGAAAAGTTTTATGAATCTTGAAACTAGAGTGTTCCAGGCAGCCGATGGTGAAGATTTGGTGATCCTAGCTTGCACCGTTTTTGGCTGATCCACCCGTGTGACGGACAGACGGACAGACATAATTGTGATGGCTAAGACGCGCTGAAAACAGTAGCTGCGTAAAATCTGCTGCCAGCTAGGAGTAAATTTGGTCATTCTTTCATTTCATATTGTTTGCAACGTTTTTGGTCAGGTCCAGTATTAGCCTTTCATTAGTCAGTATACATTGTTATGTATTGCTGTGACTATTATTCTGCCAGTCTAACCACTGGCTGCTATGTGAAATAACAAAACTGTTTATCTACTTACTTAGTTACTTACTTATGATTCAGGTTGTGGAGCAGCTGGTGGGTAATGCTAAGAGGCTACGTCAACTACGCTACCCGGTCAGGATAGGTGACAGTGACGCCAGCACAGATGCACTGTGTGCAGCATTTATCTACCGCGGCAAGCAGGATGCTATCAGGGCCGTACGTCGACTCACTGCACAGAAGCTTGCAGGTTGTATTCGGTAATGTCGATTGAGGCTAATTTCTCTGAGGCTGTGAAGCCAGAACCATGAGGCCAAGGCCAATTATTTAAGGCTGAGGCCAAGACTTAGGTCAAAGGTAAAAGGTGAAGGCAAAGGGAGCCATGCCGCAGCTGGGGCGTAGGTAGGGTGCTCATCTCCCACTCGCGGCCGTTGAGCCCGTAGGTGGATAAACCACTTGAGTTCGTGACGCATGGCCAGTGCGACACCAGACCTGCGGTTACCTTCCCAGCCTCGGGGCATCACCGCCCTTTGACCGATACCAAATTATACTGCTTGGTGACAGAGGCACATGTGTGTGAACAACTTGCCTAAGGTCGTTGCCTAGGTCAAAGGTGGAACTATAGAAGTGGCAGTGACATCGTAAGCTAGAAGTTTTGTGGTGTTAACAAGGCCAAAGTGCCACGACCGAGAGTCAGAGACCAGACCAAGGACAAATGCTTAAGGCAGAATCCGAGGCCATGGTTTCGAGCTCTGGGCTAAGGCCAAAATTTTAGCTTGGAGACCACTTCTACTTCTACTTTCTCAAAGACTCAATGTCTTTGGCTTCGTCTTTTGATTTACAGTTTATAATGTATTTACAATCCGCATATGTAGCCCATGAGCATGCTGCATGCAGCAAATGCCCAAATTTACAGCTCGGTGTCTGGGAACGTTAACACACGCCTGTTATTGAACACGGCTCGTTTGAACCAGCCTTGAAGTCGTGTATGTTTTGTTTTGTGCAATGAGTACAGCTTTTTGTGGAAAACTCGTCTCAGAGCTACAGAGCGTCACTTGCCATACGAAATTGGGTTACCTGGCACCAGACACAGGTGAACGTGCCCTGCCTCAGCCCCAGCCAAACAGGCCGGCACTCGATTTGCTCACCTCCGAGGGATAAAAGGCTGAGTTGACCTTGGTGATATGCCATGCTGAGATGGTTTACCTGTCCATGGATTGGACAGCCACCCGTCCAGGTAGTAGCCACTTGATGGCGACCAGATCGAGAGTCGAACTTATAATCTAAAGATCACGAGTCTGGCCTTCAACCCATTACACTGCCAAAAAAGTTTTGATGTGGAAATAATGTTACTTAATGTTACTGTGGCTATAGCTGTGCTGTGTGTGTGGTGTGCTAGGTCAACCACTGGCTGCGTCACTGTATACTCGAGCGGTTACTTTCATGAGAAAACAGACCCAGAAGGCATCCTCAGCTGACAACAAAGCAGCTCGGTTGATCATCCGAAATCTGTCCTTCCAAGTTTGTATTCTGCTACTGCTTTCAGCACGTCTTAGCCATCGCAGTTCTGTCCGTCTGTCTGTCCGTCACATGGGTGGATCAGTCAAAACGGTGCAAGCTACGATCACCAAATCTTCACCCTCGGCTGCCTGGAAAACTCTGGTGTCAGGAACTGTAAAGCTTTTTCATAAATTCGAATAGGGTCACCTCGAACAAGGGCGCTAAATGAGAGGGGTTGGGCAAAATTTGCGATTTTTGGCCAGTACGTTGCTGTATCTCAGTAACGGTGCAAGATAGGGCCTAGGTTACTATTAATCACTAATAGGAAGTCGTACACTGGCTCTCGATTGGTGCCAAATTCAGTGACCTTGAATGACCTTGAACGCCAAAATAGGGAGTTTTATGGATTTTTTGGGCGATTTCGGGCTGCGACACAAGTCTATATCATTCACAAGATGGTGCCACGGAACTATCGTTATGTGATTCAGATAGAGAATTTTGTATTTGTATATTAACTTAGCGTGAACACCCCAATTTTCGGCTAAACTACTGAACCGGAACTGCTATAGGCTTTTGCACGTCTCGTGAGCATTATTGTTAGCTCAAATTTCTTGTTTTCTCCTGCGGTGCAGATTAATGTTTACGAAGAGGTTTTTTTGTTTTTTTATTGGTGTCCGAATGCTGGTTGATTCTACGCCTCAGTTGTTAGATTTCAGGCACCGATGTTAGGGGCATGTGCAGAACAAATGAAATGGAGTCAACTGAAGTGAACTCGCTTAAACTGAAGTGCCAGTTTGTTTGAGCATGTTTACATAATTTAGTAATTTACATAATTTAGTACATACAGCTGCCACAATGCAGTTCCGCTCGGTTCGTTCGCTATTTTCAGTGCAACGGAACTCAACTGAGATTCCAGTTGTTGCTTTTCAAATGTATGTTGAAGTTTGGTTGCGTGTCAGTGTTGTGGATCTGGTAAAACATTCTCGAAACTTTTTTGGAAGCTTGTGTAAAGATTTCTTATCTGGTCGTAGGAGAATTTTGTTATAAAAAATGTTTTTTGATATATATTTCAATAGGATGCACATTCTTGAAACTTCTTAGCGGAAAATCTTCAGTCTCTTTTTTAATTTATCAACATTCCTAAACAAACATTCTTTGGCAGGCAGATACGTTGCTGCATGACAGTTGAATTTGATCGGAAGTTGGGGCACGCAGAGATGGAGATATGGAATCTATTGCCTTTTTTGTTCATTCTAATGCATATTTCACTTATTTTGCTTTTCCTAGGTAGTGTGGAAGCAGTCATATGTTAGTTGGGGCGTGATCTTGAACTATCGCGTGTTAGCCAGTTGTATCAAAAACATTGTTACTAAGAATTATTAAAGAATTATTAAAATGATTGTTTTTCAAGTTACACTTGATAATGTTGGATATTTTTTCTGGCAGTTTTTGCTCGTTTCAATGCATATTCTGCTTGTTCCATATTTCTCAGGTAGTGCAGAAACAGATGTTTTTTATGAGGTAGGAAATTGAACAGTGTTTTGATGGCAAGCTGTGTCGGGAATGTCAGTTCCCGAAATTGCCATAATTGCTTAATCTTTTTTCAAGTTACGACTGATAATGTTAGGGATTTTTTTATTGTTACACCCTGTATGTATGCCGACATGAGATAGCTTGCCGAGCTGTTGGCTGATGGCAGTGTGAAGAGGATGGTCTTCGGGAGCACTTTGCTGCGTTCGGCCCAGTGATGGAGGTTCGCATTCCGACGCTAGCCGGCGGTGGCAAGAAACGAGGCTTCGGCATTGTACAGTTTAAATCGGTGTCCGATGCTGCATCTGCCCTCAAACAGATGAATGGAACCAGTTTGTTCGGTATGTGCGTGTAACTAGATTTGAAGTTGATTAGACTTTGCCTGATGAAACAGATGCAAAACAGATTTTAACAGCTTCCCCCGCAGGAAACTGGACAAGACCACTGGGACGTCCTCGTATAGCGCCTTTGAAGCTACGGCACTACCGCGCTATACAAATGTGTTATTATTGTTACATGGATGAAAACCATTCAGCAGGATCTGAAATCCAGTGACCTCAATAAGGACGACGCAGTTGACGTGGCTCAGAGCCGTACACTCTGGAGATTGATGTCTACGTTCGGCGCTACGCACTCTTAGTGGTGCTTGCCAGAAATGATGATGACGATGAGACTTTGGCCAACCATTGACTGCTGCACATAAGAAGCTACGTTATGATGCTTTTAACGTGTTAATAAGTGACATTGTATTGCGATTTTGACGGGCAAATTGATCTTTTGACTTTGGACGTTTACTGGAAATTTTGTGTCACATGATCTAACCAGTACTGATTTTCCCCCACCCTACAGTCATCCCGGCTATGCCGTTCACAATTACAACGCTATTGGCAACGTGTGGTCTGTTCGACACTGCGCATGCGCTGTATCATCACACGACCTGTTTGTTAGGGGTCTGAAATATTAACCGCATTTTTGAAATCACCGACCCCTAGTTTACCGTTCACTTTGTAATTTGTGTAATTATGTTGATGATTACACATTTTATTCATCAAAACGGCCTTCATCGTCATCGTCATTATCATCATCGTCATGGGGCAAGCCTCTGCTGCAGCGTAGCCATCTCCGCCACTTGACGCCAGAGAGTACGGTCTTGTGCAGCGCCGTACATGTCTCATGTTACATGACCCGTAGAAATCTCTTGGCAAAGCAGTTTTGATGATATTTTAGTGAACTTGATTGTTTTTTCAGCCGAGGGGTTCAACTCGTTACTATGGATAGATTTATCGATGTAAAGCTGAATTAACTTTGAACATCAAACGAGTTTACAGTCTATAATTAAAAGTGTAAAAACCAATTTTAGCATGCGACAGACTTCAGCAGTGAAGAAGGCCTAAGTAATGGCTTGAGCAATGAACTGTAAGCTTAGATGCTTTGTATGCCTGTATGGCAGTATTAGTTCAGTTTTGAACATAAATTTTACTTCTGATTCTCATTTTTTCTCTTAAAGTAATTCTTGTCTTTGTTCCTAATTTAGAGCTCTCTGACTGGTTAAGCAGCTTCAGTTCTGTCATAGTTTCGATTGTCAGATAATTTTTAATTTTAGTTTTAGCTTTTACGGTTACAGGTAAATGATTTCCTATTTCAGACTTTATTTTAATTTTTTTAGTCACATAATGCAGTTTGTACGGTTTGCTTTTAGTTTGACAGAAAGCTGAAACGAAGGCAGTTCAGTTTTCGTTCTTGAAATAATTCCTACTCTTTTTGTTTTTGCTAATGAGAACATTATTAATTTTTGTTCTAATTATTATTTTTATTTACCGTAACACGGATGTATGGTTTATGATGTCTTGCTAGGAAGACTGATTGCTGTCGACTGGGCATTGTCTAAAGATCGTTATCAGAAAGCTGTTGAACGTGAACGCTCTTTAGGTACTGTCTGTCTGTATGTTCATCTATTGCTCCAGTTTTGCTGCTTCAATGCTTTATTATATTAGCCAGTGCAGTGTTTTTCAACCTTGTTGCTGCAGCGGAACCCTCCATAAGTGCGACAATCACTTACGGAACCCCATGCAGTGATAAGCAAGTTCAACTGTGTAGGCAAAGTAGAATTTTTAGGGTGTCTGGGGACTGATGTCAAAAAACAGAGAGCCTGTAAGAGTCTGGACTCTGGGGCATATCTCTCAAACACTGACGATAAAGCAGCAGGCAAAAGACTCGTTTAATTTGACTGTATTAGATAATATATTCTTTAGCAATTTTTCTGTAACCAAAAACACCCTGATGAGGCGGTCGCCAACAGCACAAACATCATCATTGGATCTTTAACTTCTTTACGCCCACGGACAGCTCAGGGGTCTGGACCCCCAGCCAGTTGCGCTGATGGGTGAATCTTTTTGTATTTTTCAGATTGTTTCACAAAATGAAAGTCTTTCAATAAATAAATAAACACACGATTTTATAATACAGACACTAATAAATTAGTGTTCGATGCTCAATGCAAATATTCTAACATTGTTAACAACAAGAAAAATATTCAACACTGCATGCTAAAGTAGACGGTTAGAGGTGCTAATTTGGAACTAAGCATGATCTGTGCGTAGGGGGTTACACTTTAATGGCTTGGTTTGACATAATTTCACAGGTAGGTTTTTGAAATTTTTTTTACCGACCAGCTGCGGAATCCCTGGCATATGCTCTCGGAACCCTTGGGTTTCATGGAACCCCGGTTGAAAATCACTGAGCCAGTGCCTCTGTATTACAGGATGTTAGGGCACTATAGAAATTGTAATACTATTATCATCGCTATTCGTTAGCTTGTTGTGAGTTTGAGACAAATGATACAGTTAGGCTTGCATCGAATATTTTGTCATTCAGCGACGCCATTGGTGTGTATTTATACTCAGTCAAATATTAGTGCAGAATTACAAATGTTTGAAATATTGAAACGTCAACAGTTAATGATATACACTGTGTCTAAAAAAACATCCCCGACATTGTCGACTGTAACTTGAAAATCAGTTGTCAGATTTTGATAACTTTTGGTACGAATATTACTGACACAACTTGCCATCAAATGAACATTCAGTTTCCAATCTCACCCAACGTTTGTTTCTGCACTACCTGGGGAAAGCACAACCAGTGAAATATCACTTTTTTATCCAATGCGATATGATTGCTTAATTAATATAACGCGTAAAAACACATTTTGTTCACATTTCTGACACTGTGGCTGACATTTCATCCAGTTGTCTATTTTTTAACTGCCTGCAGTAAAATTGCTTGAAGTGTTGACCCACTATGCGAACACAGGCAAGGAGATGCTTTCTCCATTCATTGACAGCAGTATCGATAATGTTCTGCTCCAGACCAATCCAGGCTGTACCAGTCGCTTCTTGACTTCACAAACATTCCTAAACTTCATCTGGTAGACACACTGCTGCATGACAGTCAAACCTTGTAATAGACC
>Ga0209367_1006918_pt1 | contig 15653 bp, 7 predicted proteins | sample WorMetLIZISLAND2_FD_187412 | JGI IMG/M metagenome (GOLD analysis project Ga0209367, IMG submission 187412) | Marine gutless worms symbiont microbial communities from Max Planck institute for Marine Microbiology, Germany - Olavius geniculatus... ... | reverse complement strand
CACTTGCTCCAAAGTTTATATACCATGTAGACGCCCCTGCTACAACCTTTAACCTTCGTGGCAACACTGGAGTGGGCAGACCTGCTGTCGTCGATGTCGGCCGAGAGGTTAACGGCGCAGTGCGAACTGAGAAGTGTCCTGCAGACGTTCACGTGTCCCTGCTGGGCGGCTAGGTGTAGCGGCGTCACGGCACACGGTCCCTTGACATCTGGATCCGCTCCGGACTTGAGCAGGACCGTACAGAGTTCCACGTACCCGTTCCACGCCGCAGTGTGAAGCGCCGTCCAACCAGACTGTATACAGCAAACAAAACTGACCTTGACCTATGACTTTGACATTCAATAGGTTCTGCCTGTTTCTGTACATATCTGTATTATGCAGTGTGTATAGCAAAAAAGACCACCATAAACAAATAAACCATAAACAAATGCTGCACAGTATACGACAATGCTGGTGACAATGCATTAAAATAAAAGTATATTGGCACAAATAAATCGATGACAGACAGATCGTACTATAGCGTACATCGCAGTTCTGTCCGTCTGTCACAGGGGTGCATCAGTCAAAAACGGTACAAGCTATGATCGCCAAATCTGATGCAAGCTGCTAGGATCACTAAATCTTCACCGTCGGCTTCATAAAAGACTCTAGTTTCAGGATCAGTAAAGCTTTTCCATAAATTCAAAAGTGGTCACCCCGAGCAAGGACGCTAAATGAAAGGGACTATAGGAAAAAATTGTGAGATTTTTAGCCAATAGGCCTAAGTCGTCGTATCTCACAAACGGTGAGATAGGGCCAAGGTTACCTTACTATTAATCACTAATAAGAAGTCGTACACGCGCTTTCGATTGACGCCAAACGCAATTACCTTGGATGACCTTGAACACCAAAATAAAGGTTTTATTGAATTTTTTAGCGATTTCTGGCTGCGACACACATTTCAAGAGCGAACTACGCCGAAAATCCTACAGATAGACCAGGACAACCTGCAAACGAAATTTGCAGCATTACACGTAGATTTCAACAGTCATAGTCTCGACCCCCTAGATTCAAGGTCTGCGCACACGGGCATCAAAAACGGGTACCCCATAAAAAGTCGTTATTTTACCGCTGTTGGCTCGTCTAGGGTGAAAACAGTTGCAAAGAGACATACAAACTTGCTTCTTGGCAGTAACATGAACTGCTGACGAACTTCTAAAGGACATCAACATTTGAACCCTCAAAATACGGGATTTTAGTTATTTTTTGCGATTTTCGGCTGCGGCGCACACTTCAGTAATGACTGCGAGTCGACGAAATGGCCAGAGATAGACCAGGGCAACCTGCGAACAGAAACTGCAGTAGGCTGTCACACGTCTCGTGAGCGTTAGCTCAAATTACTTGTTCCTACTATTTTCAGAGATTGTTCCCACACAATTGTTGTAACAAATTTTATCATCTCGGCAGTGGTAAGGGCGGTCCTTGCTTAATTTTTAGTACACAATCTCAGTAGTGTACTACATCTGAACGAAAGAGAGAAATCTATAGGATTGTCAAAAAAAATAATATTGCCTACGAGCATATAGAAGCGTATAAACGAACGTCAAGAGCATTGATATCTGCAGCGTGTTGCTGAATCAGGCACTCGACTTTTTCGACGTTGTTTGAGTTCACTGCATCGAACCAAGGAGACGTCGCAGTCGTCTTTTCATCACAGCGTTCCACGTCCTTTTCGTCAAATTCAGCAACAAAATATGTATCTCAATGCAACAGCGGCTCTACCAATTGACGATATAGTACCGCTGTGAGAACGACGGTGTTTTAAATTACAACAAGAAGCCCAGCTGTCGCTAGAATAGCCGACCGTACTGGTTGTCAGTGACCTTCAAGGTCATCCAAGGTCGACGACTTCCATCTCATCTGAAAGGGCGTATGCCACTTCCTATTACTGATTAATAGTAACCTTGGCCCTATCTCTCACCGTTTCCGAGATATGGCCAGTTTCCTACCCCCTCTATTCAACCCCAAATTTGAAAATGCTCCACTTAAGCTGCATCCCCCAAATTTTGTACGCAGAAAGCCTCATCAAAAGGTAAATCGTGTAAAAAAGTTTTCCCCTACGACCGAACACTTAGCCACAATACAACCGTGACGGACAGAGAGACGACAGCCGACACAAAAGGGCGTCATTTAGCGGGGGGAGGGGCTGGAGAGGTCTACGGCCCCCTGAAGTATTTACGATTTTAGTTTTTTCCCTGTAAATCGTACCTTTGAAACAGTGTTACTGCTACAAAAACAATATGTTACACAGACAGACTCCCAAGGATCACATGAGACCCCCAACGATTTACTGAAATGACGCCACTGAGCCGACAACCGTACCATAAGCTCGACCGTGGAAGGCTAAAAATAAAAACATCAGTGAAATTATAACTAGTCATTCTCTCACAATTGAAGGCAATATATCTTGAAATATGTTTTATAAAAAAAAGTGTTGCGTTCAAAACCGAAGTTGAATAATATTTGGTTATTAAAAATAAAAAAAACAACACTGCAACGAAGGAGATAGAAAATTGTCAAGATCGGCCGACGTCAGTCACAAAAAGTCAAAATCTCCATTAGGGGCCTAAGCATATGATCTTTTATTGCAAATTCATCACCGAGTCTGCCAGTGAAAAAGTTTCGACAATTGGTCATTATTTCATGAAGCCGTCAAGTTATGAAACTTGGCGGTTCACTTTTTAATTGGACCACCCTGTATAGTACACGTACACAACGCCTGTTATTTGGCGACATCGTATACGCCTATCGCCGACGGCCACAGCCACAAGAAACTGTTTTGATAGATGACTGCATTGTGTGGTCACGCATACGAACTGCATTCGTGACTGATTATTCGTGTGAGGTCCCACAACGACTGCACATACTACGCGCGTAGGCCCTGCCCTACGTGGTTGTATATATAGCGTACGACACGCAAAGTACGACTATAAGAGTAAAGCGCAAATTACTTCCCACTCGGCAATTGTCTCCCCCTCTTCCTGTGGCCCCGCCCCATGCCCCTATGGTAATGGGACGATCAGTAATACTCTATAAGGACGACTCGTGCACTACTGCGATCCATTGCCGCCTTGTGCGAAATATGAAGGCAAAAGCAGAAAATATACACAGGCCTAATATAAGCCAAGACTACGTGGCCGATATGACTTGGTTCTGGTAATAATTATACAAGGCCAGTGACTTTTAACGTTGAGTGCAGTAAGTCTACTCTGCATTTCTAGTCATCTGTTGGCCGCAAGAATTAACCAACAAGAACCCCAACTGACGCTACGGTGGGACCGACCGTACTGGTTGTCACATGACATTGAAAGTCATCCAAGATCGACGATTTTCATTTTATCTGAAAGAACGTATGCCACTTCCTGTTAGCGATCAATAGCAACCTAGGCCGTATATTGCACCGTTTAGCCACACTACATCCGTGACAGACGGACAGACGACAGAGGACAAACGACAACCACGACAAAGGGCCGACCTTTAAGCTTACAGCTTAGCGGTCGGCCCAATAAAACATCACTCATGGCATTCACTGTCCTGTCCTCCCAGCGCCCAGGCCCCAGTGGACGAATCGCCGTAATACAGCCATCAAAGAAACTGCATGAATACATGAATGGTCCCACATTCGCCACCAGCAGCCGATAAGACCTAACCACGAAGAGGTTTGCACAGGTTCTCACGCGCCTGCAGTAGGCCTATGCATGCTTGAGCGCGCAATAAGCATCCAATTGACAAACAGCAGCACGGCACGACGTTTACCAAGTTCCACTGTCGCAGACAGCATTTAATTCTCAGGGTGAGTTTTCCAGGTTTGTCGTGGATATGGATATCCATGGATATATCCATGGATATTATGCTGGCGCACCTGCTAATTAAACTGAATACTTATATAGTTTGTGTTTCTATAATATTCTCTTGTCTGTCGTTTTTACTCTGCATTTTCCTCTTTATTTACGTTACCGAGTCAAATGAATAATCAGTGACATCAGCACGCTATTATTTAATCAGCCCAAATTAATTTATCAGTACTATAACAACAACATAATTTTTGGTGCTTTAGTACTGTTCGTTGAGCAACAAAAGGTTGATTTATTTGAGAGTTTATTTATCATTTTTATCAAACGTTTTTCTGCTTACTAACATATTTAACGCTAGTGGGAAGTACAAACCAAGAGCGCTTCAAAAGCGTCCACTCCACCCTATATTTGATTAGTTCCGCTGTCAAACATATAAGCCTGGTAAATATGTACTTCTTAAGTGATGGGAGGGCCCCAAACGTCACAGGCCCCGGAAAACTACCCCCTCCCCAATCCGAGAGGCCTGAGGACTAATGTTTCATATGCACTTCCGGTATCGCGATAGTATCGAGATACTCAATACCTGAGATGGTATCGTTATCGTGGTTCCAATTTCAGGTATCGCACAACACTAGTACAAACCATCTAAGTATATAATCAACTTAGCCTTCCATCCCTCCGGGGCAAGTAAACAGAGTACCAGCCTGTCTGGCTGGGGTTAAGGAGGGGCACGTTCACCTGTATCGGGTAGCAGGTAACATTGTGTGATCCCATACTGCACACACTCTGCGATGGATTTCCCACAGAGCTATATACATGACCTTTAACCCTTTTTTGTAAAAATGTACATTAGCTCCGCCACCCCAGATTGCTTCAGAAGTGACTGAAATAGGTAGAATTAGTGTTGTTATGCATGTTTCAGACTAATTTAATTATGGGAATCTGCAAATATTTGACTATTGAAACCCGAGAACAAAGTTCACTTTTTGGGTGAATTCCATCATTGTAAAGAGGGTTTTTTTGATGGGGCCTATAAAGAAAAAAGGGGCTAGGTCTTTTTGAGGGAAAAACAAAAAAAAACACGAAAATAACACACTAATGGTGCCACCTGGCGTATGAAATACATACTAAACTCAATAAGAACAAAATAATTTTATAGCTGAATAAGCCGCATCTACAACACATAAAACTAGCTAAAACAGCTTAATGGCGCCACCTAGCAAATAAATATTATACCAAAAATATTCAGAAAAAAAATAAGCTGAGTAAGCAGCAATGTAAATCATAAATCTACACAAAAATGCCCGAAAACACGAAAAGCAAACTGCTACCCCCTGGGAAAGAACAATGAACTGCAAATACTGAATAAGCAGCATATAAAGAACAAAGGAATTAATGTTACTGCTTATCCCCACTCAAAACACCAAATTTATTCTTGGGTAGCAGTATGTAGTCAATTGCAGTTTCCCATAATTAAACTAGTCTGAAACATGCATAACAACACTAATTCTACCTATATCAGTCACTTCTAAAGCAACATTAAAAGAAAAAACAACAAACTTTAACCGAAACAATTGTAGGCCTACCATATGCAGCCAGACGACAAAGCACACCGCATCATTCACATCAGCAGTCAGCCAGAACGACATCGTAATGCACACCACACTATTAAACAAATTATAGAAATGCAGCAGTATCCACCTAAATGCTCCACAGTTGCCGATATTCGCATTTGACGCTATAACGCATGCCAAAACAGACAAAAGTCACTTCATCTAGACAGCCACAACTGACTGCCAATGAAGCACACGTGATCGCCTGAGCACGCTAAACAGGCCGCAGAAGTCATATTCTGGGCCAATGTGACACTGCCGAATGTCGACCACAACACGCACTTCCGACATAAAAACAAAATTTTTATAATAAAGACACCTATAAATAGCCAATTTTCACACCAATTTTGGTACTTCCCGTTACTTAAGCACGACATAATACAAAAAAAATAAACAAACTATTAAACGTCTATTACACTAGCGTTAACATTTACATTAAATTTTATAATCGGTCATCAAAAGGTAACTAACACTATTTGCCAAGATGATACCTAAAAAACATGTATAAGAAAAGACACTCTACTGATACACATTACTGTCATATATGTACACAGCCGTTTAAGGTGGCGTAGTTATTCTAAACAATTCAATTACCCCCTTTTTAACCTTTAACACTAGCTCTTATCACCATCATCATCATCATCATCAACGTGAATGAATGTCCAAAATCAAGCCTATAGCATCTATTTCCAGCCAACATAAACAGTTTGCACACGAGTTACAAGAAAAACTATACTAATGCTCTGTGACTTCCAGTATTGCATGTCAGATTTCTAATTGTAATAGAGATCCAAGCCACACAACAACCCATCTCTTAAAACTGCAAACAGACTACTAATCAACACTTGTTCATCAGGCATGCATTCATGCATTATAGCAATTTATGTTATTTGGCTACTTCAAGCTAATTCCACTGCGCACACTCTTGCCTCAAGGTGTTCCAAAATCAGGGCAGTATCTCTGACAGTTTTCTAGATATTCATGAACAGTAGCAAAGTGGTCCCAATGACTAATTTAATTAACCCCATCAAGTTTGGCTTAATGGTTCATAACACAGTTCGGCATAGTAGACTATATAATCTACATTAAACGAGGCTAATACTGGAACAGAGCAACAGTTCATTGGTGGATGATATACTATTTCGTTATTTATTAACCCAACAATGCAGGCTAACTCAGCCTGGCCATCCCTCGGTGCATATGAGCACCTAGTAGTACTCGCAGTTAATGGGGGTTAGTCAGTGCAAACAAGTTTGCATTACAGGGGGACCTTCTATCGTGACTGATCCTGCATTGTGACTACTATCGGCAAAATGTGCTGGCCGTTAACGGAATTGGCCCAGGTAACATAATTTGTGACACCCGCCAGACGACCTGCTAACTATTTCTGCTTCTGCTCGGATACGCTGCAGGACCAATACTGGTGTTGACGCAGTGTACTTTAGCCAGAGAATTGTTGAATACTGGAATAGTCTGCCAAGTGATGTCGTCAATGCCTCATCAGTAAACAGCTTTAAAGGTCGTCTGGACAAGCACTGGAAGGATTTTATGTTCACACTGGAACTTCCTCCAAGAACAGTCACATATTGTCACTGATGTACTGATCGGCAAAAGGCCTACAAAGCAATCGAGATCCAGATCGAGCCGCCCGCAGAATACAAAGCAATCAAAAAACACAGACAATATAGCTACACTAACCTCAGTTTTCTTGGAACCGTAAAAGGCGTTGTATATTCTCGTAAAAATCATCGTTAACTCACACCGGCCCATGATCAACTGACTACAGGAAGTTTACGTCCGTTTACGAGCATTGTTTGTAAACAATGGAAGTCACGCCCACACCTGGGCTGTTACATTTTCAGACGAGGTCAAAGGGGTGAGAGCATTTACATGTATTGTATTTAGTGATGTTTCACACCAGTGAATTAGATATTATTTATCACTGTTTCAAACGATCGATATTAAAATTATTTCGATACAACGTCTATGCAATATTAATCAAATATCGCGGCACGATGTAGATAGTTAAGCATTCACTTGACCAATGACCAAATGTGTATAGCAAGAAGTCCAGCCGTCCGAACTCAGCGACCGACTTCCAATCACGAAGAGAAAGCGATTTCTCAGAGGTGACAGTTCCATTCACGCTATGTTAACGGAACGCTGAAATATCCACTTAAGAGCAGCTTTCCGTTAACGCGAGTATACCGTATAACACGCGTCGCGCGTGGAGACACGCGATCATCTCGTCAGGCGACATTAACAGCTAGCCAACGCAAATACATCGAACGCAAATTTCGCAATTTTTACGCGCGATAGCAGAATGCTTCGCGCGTCTCAGCCATATGGCTGCTGTTGTTGTCACACTGCTGTACTGTATCAAAGCAGTGCAAGCTACGATCACGAAATCTTCACTGGGCTGCCCCAAGGACTATGTAGGCTTAGTTTTTGTGACAAAATTTCCGGCCCTTGTGTGAGGGGGTTGCCCTCGAACGAGGGCGTCAAAGAGGGATACCTCCATAAATAGACGTTATTTTGCCGTTGGCTCATCTATAGTGTGAAAACGGTTGCAGATAGGTAGGCCTACAAACACGTTGCTTATAGACACCCCTGCTAGTATACGAGCTAGCCTATTAGCGGAAAAAAATCACTTTTTAAGGGGTACCCTTCTTTGATGCTCGCCTACGCAGGCCTCCTTGAACGTAGGAAGTCGGGAGTTAAACTGCTAAAATCTACGTTTAATGCTGAAATTTTTTTACGCAGATCATCTGGGTCTATCTCTAGCCATATTCCAACGCAATTCACGCTTAAAATGTGTGTTAATTGCAGCCCGAAATCGCGAAAAATTCACGAAAACCCCTAATTGTGACCGTTTAAGGTCGTTCAAACTTCAAGGTCATCGATGTTAATAAAACTAAAAAGCCCATGAACACGGTGGCCGCGCGGCAGGCGGCTCTGGTTAGTGACGAAAGCGCATTAGAGGCGTGCGCATGCTCGCGACGATGCGCTATACAAATTGACGACCTTTACCTTTAGTAGGATTGTTTTCGGCCCAACGGACATCATGATGTCTAACCGCAATAACTGATATACACCGAGTCCCAAAATTAGCGGCACCCCTGTTTCAAACACGCCTAATTCAGTTTGTAGTTCATGGATTTTAACGAAATATCGTACACTGCACCTTGACATTAGTTATGGTCACACCCATTATGACATACGCAGTAGGACGCCAGTTACCTATAAAAACGTAAAAATTGGGTTTTCTATAGCTGCTTCGCCAAGGTGAAGGCTACAGCTTGACTTTGCTCCCGAGTAGTGGCTCGTGGAAAAATAGAGTATTAAGTAGCAGTAGGCTAAGGCTTCGGTCGGCATCGTCGTCGCTCGCTAGAAAGCTTTCTCAGAGACTTTTTATGGTTTGGAGGTGGAGTCTAACGACGTGTTTACATTTCTGGGCTATAGCTTACAGGGTGGGCTAAAAAAAACTGGCACAATGTTTTTATATGTCGATAATTTCGTCAAATATTAACCGATTTTCAAAATTCTTTCACTGTTGGGATCAGGAAAAAATTGTGGCAACACTCTCAGTATAGGTCCCGCCACACCTTAAGCGTGTAGCTACACTACCTGGTGAAATACCAGTGTCTTAAAAGTAACAATTAAAAAGAAGGCGATATCTGTAACGACACATTCTAAAAATGAACAACAGAAAACAATCTGTTTATTGTCTCGGTAATTGTCTAAAGCAACTATCACATCTCGCAGTTTTCACATCAAAGTTGCTTAATGTGTCCGCCCTGTGGATTATGCACTCAAGCCGACGACGCTACTGAACAATGGCGTGATCATCCAAACGCTGCAAGTTTGCCCCACTCAGTGACGATCGCCTGCTTCAGCTGGTTGATTGTCGTGAATTGTCGACGTTGATAGACCATTTGTTGAAGGGCATCCCAAACAGCATAATCAACCGGAGTAATCGGAGTCCGAGTAAATTGGCTCGATCAACGTTGATCACGCAATTGGTCAGTGTCGTCGCCGACTTAAGTGCGATTTCTGATATTTCACAAGGTAGTGTAGCGACATATGAGGTGTGATGAGATCTTCAGCAACAGTGTTGCTACAAATTTTCTTCTGATTTCGACAGTGACAAAATTTTGAAAAATGGTTTATATTTGATAAAATTATTAGCGTATAAAAAACTGTGCCAGTTTTTTTGGCCCACCCTGTATAGCCAGGAAATCGCCGTGATCTGGGCTATGTGGGCTCCAAGAAATCCACGCCTTTTGACGTCACTCCTAGGCTAAAGCGTAGTTTGACATGTTTCTTGAGCTCCGTACTGTCAATATCGTTGTGCGATGAATAAGTTAATAAAAGCGAGTTAATTCCCCTACATACCTGCTTCTAGATACGTTTAATGCATTGTTATTGACAAAGGGATCACGCAGCAGTGTAGGCCTACCCGTCTTAGACTAAGAGCTTGTGTCGAGGCCAAAAGTGGTCATTTTAAGCTAAAAATTTAAAAACAAGTTCCGAATGACTGTCTCAATGACTGATTAAAATTTTGTAAAAATATCTGTCAGGTATTAATGATTTCACACTAACTTATCTGTACAGGTGTGCCGCTAATTTTGGGACACGGTGTAGAATATCAGATAATATCGTGACATGTGTTCTGAAAGACTGAAACCAGTAGGCCTATATTGATTTCAGGGTTATATAGTTATGGTGTAACGTTAAGGGTTAAATCCTATCGTGCTGACAATAATGTATGATGATAATGATGAAAAAGATGAAGATGTTCTGCTCCGTCCCTATACTTCCTTGTCGCCTGCAACCGAAAGCGCAGAATTTTTTTATGTTTGATGAACACAGAACAGTCGTGTGTTGGTGCATGGTGACTGATAACGACAACGCCATAGGCCTAAGCATGACAAACAGTCGAATACCGAGCTTTGACAAAGTCTGTTATTAATGCGAAAAGTTTACAGAGACGTACAACAACGTTGACAACAACACTGAGTAGTAGTAGCGTTAGTAGTAGTAGTCGTCGTCGTGATAGTAGTTTAACAGCAAACTGTATGGTGACAATGGCGTCGCGGCTGTAGTGCCCGCAACAACTGTAGAAAAAGAAACGGATTGAAATACGCACCAAATGCATTGATCTGGCTCGTTACATACGCACACAGATAACACATATTATGCAGACACCCTCAGCCACCCTGACCCCAGAACGGTGGCCACACAGCAGTTACGCGGACGATTATGCATGCATGCATATCATCATCATACCGAGCGCACAGATAATGAAGTGAACGGACAATTACTGACATGCAGCCAATGCACAATCATAACATGACGCCGACGCTCTCGTGAACCGAACTAATACAGTCAGTTGTGTAACCGGGAAAAAAACTCGGCCACAAAGAGACCTCTAAGAGAACGCGCGTGGCCACCGCAATCATCGCCGGAACCCAAAGTAACAAGTTGATCAAAAACAACGCATGCATGCCTAGCTATAGCATTCAGAATTTCGAAGAATAGGGGTGTGGAGTCCATTCTCCGCAGAAAACGAACAAATTTTCTCATCCACGTGTAGGCCGCCTAACTAGCAAATTAGCAACGTTACCGCCACTTTTGCTACGTCCCCTAGAAAAAAGGGACAGCGGATGCCCGTCCGCACTTCCTGAAACCGCCATTGGCCTATTTGAAGGGTATAAACCGAGGAAATAGGAAAAGAGGTACACTATTTTTTCGTTAGCTTACCCATCTACCATTCCTTAATTTCCTCCTAATCTAAAATTTTACTTAAATGGTCCAGACCATCAGACATGCAAGGAAGCCCATTTCGCTTGTTTCATGTTGCTTATACAATATTTGCCAAGCAAGTATTAGGCCTATAGCCTACTGACGGTCACCGGAGCTCAGTACAACGTCGTTAACAATGGTTATTCTTCAATGCTGCAGACAGTTGAAATAGTCAAGTAATATTATGGCGAACAAACAACAACGATAGCACACTTTTCACGAGCGAATTATTTCACTTCGTATTTCAGCAGTGTCGGGTAGCCTATGTATCATTGGGCTTATGCTGTGTGTAATTCGCATTTTGCAGACGGTTATAATAGCATTTTAGCAGCGAACTGATAATATGTAGGCCTATAGAAGAAAAGCACACAGTGCACGTAAACATGTTCAGTATTTTATAAAAGACGGTGGACGCGCGTGGGTTTGACAGAAAAATGCACGACCGAAACAAATATTGCAGGGCTTACCGTAATAAACAGGGTCGTCCAAAAAGTCTGCCACAGCTTTAGCGAGCTAACTGTAGTGTCAGTTAATATACACCGTGGTCCATAAGACGTGCCACTTTTATTTTTTGAATAGCTTTGTGAAACATTGGCCGATCGATCTTAATAATTTTTTGGCATGCGAAATCAGGAAAAAACTTGACGCACGTGACTGTAGTTCTGGTCATCTCACTTCAATACTGTCTCTACACTACCTTGTGAAATGCAGAAGTCGTAGTTTGGCCATTTAAAACAATAAATTCATAATGGATAGCGCACGCGTCGGCTCAGAAATGATTAACTAAAAAGCGACAAACACGATTGGCAACTGTTATACTTCAAAAAGTCACATGTGTCACATCACATCCTCTTTATTAGAGCATGTGCTCAAAATGTCCTCCAGCGCTAATGAAGTGGCAAATGTTGACACCACTTGCAAACAACAGGCTCAACAACCTGCATTCCACAAATTAGTATAGCGACAGTATTAAAGTGAGGTGGCCAAACCTATGGTTATTTGCGTCGAGTTTCTTCCTGATGTTGCGTGCCAAAAATTAGTACAATCGGCCCATGTTGCACGAAACTATTCAAAAAATAGAAGTGGCACTTTTTATGGACCACGGTATATGTTCAATGCTAATCGTCATTCTATGGTCATAGAAACCAACTAACAAACACGAAACGGAAACAAGGATAGGCCATAAGCCTACATGTACAAAAACAGATTACATCGTTTAATTCACTTCAAGTAATAATCATAGGCCTATTAAATACGCAAGAAAACAGTTTTCAGTTGTAGGTATTATCAATGAAACTGCTTTTGTCATTCAATAACAAGTGTCCATGAATTTCTCAAGCCATTACATTACAAATACATTAGACCTACAAATACTGCATGTCACCTCAGTGAATAAAACATCAAAACAACCTTAACAAAATCTTAAACGAAAACATTACTCCCAGAACTAGATTTTTTTCTAGCTCTGGCTGCAAACGGCTGCCGCGTTAGTCTTAGTCAGAAAACATTCTGCATTTTTACCGCAAATTATTTTAGGCAGCGACTAGTCTATATTATGGTGAACTGTTTCCGTACATACAGCGTACAACCGCACGTGGATACGCCAGCATACGTACGCTTGAATTTCACGCTGTAGACGCTTAGAGACGTCAGTGAAGTCGTGGTCCTGAGTTAAGAAAGTAAGAGGCAGAAAGGTGCAATCTCTGACAACAGAAAGCTCCAACTTTCCGACAAAGAAAATTATACGTGCACAGACATGTATTTCACCGTTAAATTTTCTCAAAGGATGAATTTTTACCCTCCGCCGTTTCCTGAAAAATGGTATTCTTAGAAGATAATTTCTTCTGACAAGCTAAAATTTAGAAAATGAGTACTCTTGACGCCCTGCCAGGACGCCACTGGTAGACGGCAATAGCTTACAAATAGCAGAATGACTTGAATATGATAATTAATTATACATGCAGAGGTTCAATATTATGGAAGCAACAGCGCCATTGGAATACACATTGGCCAAAGAACACTCAATCGGACAATCAAAAACAACGAACTGCACACCAGATCTGTGGTAGTGGTTGCCTTTCAAGACGGCATGAAAGATGTATTTTAGGCCTATGTACATACAGTAACAATCATGCATAAACACACTGTAGTGCGCAGTAGCTCCAGTATCACTATAGACACGAAGACATGCGGAAAACACCGAATGATCTCATGCGTTGCAGCAGTGGACACGCAAAGCGAGGTATTATATGTACAGTGTGACAGAGACGGACGAGTAGGCAAACCTACGCAGACAGAGAGACATATACACAACAGGATATGCACAGACAGAGAGAGAGAGAGAGAGGAGAACAGGACGGCCAGAAGAAATGGAAAATGCAGCCAAAAACACACACATCGACAAGAGAACGCGTCATACATTGCAAAACCCGGTTTTATGACGCACGCACACATGTACAACGCGAACGAATTGATAACAAAACTTGAGCGTATGTCAATCGGATAAATATAAATAATAATTACAGTAATAGTTATAATAATGATAACACACGATACATTGGCAGCAGCAGCAGCAGTAGCGATAAAAAGCAACAGTTAAGTAACGCCCCCTGGCGGTGGCGGTGGCGCCGGCGCAGTCGACTCGACGGCAAACGCCGTTGGACAATAAACTGATCGATGCACACAAGTACGCGACGCTGTAAGGCAAATCAAATGGCACGAAATTCAGAACAGAAGACATCATCTTGTACATACACACAATTACACATCTACACAAATGCCGCCCCATTACCCTTAAACGATCAACCATATGTTGTCCTGTGCTAAATCAGCCGAACCATTCCTACAGACTAGGCCTATTCTGCCAAACCAGCGGGCTTTCACTCCGCGAAGTGTCGGCTCGTGAAAATGACCTACTTCAAGCCTCCAGCGTGGGTCACAGAACATTACCCCCTGACGTGTTCTAAAATTTATTTTCAAAAACACTCAAATATTTAAGCACTATTTCACATGAAAATTCGGCGTTGCCCAAACGCAGAGTTTCCTTCGACAGTCTCTATAGCAATATACGTGTAAAATATCGCTTACAATTTTCATTCGTTAAAAATAAATTTCAGAATACGTCAGGAATAAAACTTCTTGACTCGCCCTGCAGGTAGGGCGTACGAAACTGAGAGTCAGTGACAGTACACAAAGGGCAGAGCAGCTCTCTAGAGCGTAGGCAAAAAGTGACTATCTGGCAAATGCTAACAGACATAAGAAGCCGGTATGTGATTGTACAAATAAATTCGACAAAACTGCAACGTCAAAATGCATAAAAAGCTGCACCGCGATTGAGAAAGAGTTAAACTCCTTGAAAGGCCTCTTAAAGCTGCGAGGTCACTAGGCCTACAAGCGTAACTTTGCTTATGCCAAACACCTAAACTGCACATTTCATCACAATGTGCATAAAAATCTAGCCTAACTTTCAGGCGTATATGCATTAAATAAGTGGGCTTCCGGCCAAGATCCATCTACCCCCTCCCCCGATCTGCTTGCAAAAAATTACGAAAGATGTCTCAAATTTTTAACGCTCGAAAAATATTAGCTCGCGCTTCGTCGTTTTTATTCGGATTCTATTTTTGTACAGTTTTGTTTTTAGCTTATTTCATTTTGTGCTGCCTTATGGCGTTGGTCGATTAGGTTGTTCTTAGTCTCAAGTTGCACTATTTTGAAAATAATTTTTTTATAATTTTTTTGAAAAAGCAACATGCTTAGAAAAAAATAGATATAGGCCATATAGGCCTATCTCCTTTTTTGCACGCACTTGCAGAACCAGACATAAAGCTGCCCATATTTGTCTTGAGTGCGCAGACGCCTGAACATTAATGAACAGCGATTGTGAAAATTGTGAACTACGAAAGCTGAACTGTAAACAGGTGACTGACAAGCAAAAATTTTTTACTGTATTAACTGACGCTGCACATGCACAAAGCCATGACAAAACATGCCCGTAGCCGAGATGAGCTACATCTGAGCCAGGGCGGGGGGGGGTTCGATAGGGGTTCGACTAAATCCTCTCCATCAGCCAAAACCGGGATACGTTTAAAAAAATAACCAAAAACACCAAAAACACCGCATTAGATAAGAAATTCGAGCACGAAATACATAAAATGCGTTTGTGGCCGGGGCTTTGCTTTGTACCCCAATCGGGGGAAGGCTGCAACGCACCCTAACGCTCCTCCCTATCTGGATCAACGGACGTTCGCGGGGGTACAGTTACTTTCCCCCTAGAACAGTGTTTTTCAACCGGGGTTCCGCGGAACCCCAGGGTTCCGCGAGCATCTGCCAAGGGTTCTGCAGCTGGCCAGTAATAAATAAGCTAGCATGCGAAATCTTGCCAAACAATGTCGTAGAAATACTC
>Ga0209367_1006917_pt1 | contig 15655 bp, 7 predicted proteins | sample WorMetLIZISLAND2_FD_187412 | JGI IMG/M metagenome (GOLD analysis project Ga0209367, IMG submission 187412) | Marine gutless worms symbiont microbial communities from Max Planck institute for Marine Microbiology, Germany - Olavius geniculatus... ... | reverse complement strand
TACAAGGACACGTAACAATAAGCCTAAACAGTGAAGTCACGTAATAGTAGTCAGTGCAATGAGACGTTGTTAGTCATGACTGTAAGACCAGGCAAAAAGTTCGGTTTTCAGTCTGCTGCGGAAAACTAGCAACGACGGAGATGATGGTAGAGATGGGCAGACCAAAGCTTAGTTGATGCCAGTTGACTGCAATTGCGAGACTGACGAAGGTGGCACCATCCCTTACATCGACAACATGGTACAGATTTGTGACCACGATTGATCGTACCATTGCAAACTTAACAGATCCCAGTAGGTTGGGGGCCTGTATATGTTTCATACTTATATACTGCGTGCTAAATGCTTATGAGAAACACTAACGAACATTATAGAAAAATTACCATTACACATACTTTTTTTGATCAGATTACTCAACCAAACAGCTGTCTTATACATTTGGTGCTGCCAAAACGCGATATTTCTGACTCGTGTGTTTGCGTCGCTCTTGTATGTATGACATTCCAAAGACAACAGTTCGTTTTGCAAAGTCGTTTTTACCTTAGTTTAGTTAATTTTACGTAGGTAGTTTTTCCTGTTTTTTACAGACTTTATCGTAGGACTATTTTCTGTCAATCCAGCTGTTGGCTGCAACACGAAATAAAGATGTTTCATTCATTCATTAGCACACAATTAGCTAATATTGTATAATGCGGTATGATTAGCAGCATTTAGGCCTACTGCAAACAACCTTGAAAATCCTCGCACACCTCAGCCTAGCCGACGTTGGCGGCGGAGTTCAAGAGCAATAGCAATGTACACTGAATATGATGCTGTGTGACATGGCTAACCTCAGCCAAGACCAGTGCCACCACCTAGTGAAAAAAATGACGATAGAATCTGCCACACAGAATCCTTTAAGAAACTCCCATATCCAGTGGCGTGGCGTAGTTGGTAACGCGTTTTGGCTGAAACGAAAGTTACTCTACGCCGGGCCCGGTTAATACTGTGATGGGTGACTGCCTGCGGGCAGGTAAACCATCTTGGTGCGCGAAGCCTGCCAGCTAGGTCGACTCAGCCTTCTACCCTCCGTGGAACGGTAAAATGAGTAGTAACTCATTTACATGGGTTACGGAAGGTGGGGAACTTGGTACAGCTGACTGGGGTTGCCTAGCCGGCCGCTGCGCCAGCCTGTGTTCGCAGGCTGCACACGGTGGCCGTGCGGCAGGCGGCTCTGGTTAGTGACGAAAGCGCATTAGAGGCGTGCGCATGCTCGCGACGATGCGCTATACAAATTGACGACCTTTACCTTTTACCTTTATCAGATTCCGACTGCCACCAAATTATGATCACTTAGTACTTGGGCCACACCCTCCACCAATCCACAAAAATTTCATCCAAACCCGTTTATAACATTTGAACAGACAGACAGACAGACAGACAGACAAAGGTGAAAACAACATTCCTTCATACGGTGGAGGTAATTACAGAATCACAAGCTAAAGCTTGGTTTCCACTCAACGCAACGCACGCAAAGAACACAAACGACGCAAACGCAAACGACGCAAGGATCGAAACGCAACGATAGAAGCGGTCGTTGCGTCAGCTGCGTGCATTGCGTTACATCCGCAGCGTTGCGTACAGTGCACGGAAAACACACTCAACAGTGGGCAGATTTTTCCGTCTTACACTATAAGTTACAACACATTGACACGTCCAACACATGCAACCACAGGAAAAAAACACAAACAAAACGATAACAAGAACAACAACAACGATACTGTTAGTCCTGCTCTGCCAATCACCCGGCACGGAACATATTATGACACAAATAATACTAAGCTTAACACTTGCAAATAAAATTTACAATCAAAAACTAAAATTACCATCACTTACACAAATTCGAGGTATATTAAGCTGCAGAGCATACTAGTGGTGTCCTGGCAGGGGCAGGGGGAAATCCCACCCCCCCTAAATTTTAACATGATGTAAAATTTTCTTTTTGTCCAAAAATTCTTTTCCAAATTAAAATTGAAATTCCGAAAAAAGCATAAATTTTCCGACGTTCGTGGGGAAAATTGCAACTTCCTGTTCCTCCATTTCACGTCCACTTTCGTAACCCACAAAGCGGCTAATCAGCACTACTAACTGTTATCAAATCTATGACCAAAAGTCACGTGCCCCAAACGTCAGTCTGGCCATAACTCGCATGACCAATTATGACCCCCAAATTTAATCTTCCTTTGGAGACAAAAAAACCCATCTAAAACTAGAGAAAGCACTCGGAGAGCGCAGGTACCTCCGCCAAGGTAAAGCTATTCGCCAGGTGGCGTCACCATCTTCGCTTTGCCAGCGGTTCCCTTATGCCCCATTTAACGCAATGGTAACAAAAATTTCAAAGTGATCAAGAATCCAGGATTCCTGCTGGATCACCCCCAAAATTTAATCACTGGTAGTTTATGCCATGCCCGACATACCCTCAAAATTTCAGAAAGATCCGTCCATAACTTTTTGAGTTATCTTGCTAACACACAGACAGACAGACAAACAAACAGACAAACAGACAAACAAAAACCGGCAAAAACATAACCTCCTGTCGGAGGTAAATATTAGACTCTTAAGTACAGTTTACACGTTTCCATTACCAGAAATCTTATGCAAAGTGAATCAATATATACATGAAGAAAATCCATAATGCATGCTTAAAACCGAGCTGATTCTAACACACTTAGCCACAAGCAGAAACGTAAATAAACAACAAGACAAAAACAAACATATAATTAAATAAGAAGAAAAATCCAAAAATTTGATACTTGGAATGGTCGTTACCACTGTGGTCGTTTTCACAGACATCACATGTGCTGACTAAAGCCCATGAACCCCATTTGAGATGCGGGCCATGTAACCATGTACCAGACCAATGCAAAATGAATTATCACTAACTGACATCAATTGCGTAATTATATTAAATCGCAGGCTCAGTGATTATTATGTTCCCGCATCATGAAACTGGAAGCATGCACGATCCAATAAGCAAGCAAGTCAGTACAAATCAATAATCTGCACAGCATGCAGTTTCATGTATCATATTTTGGAGCGTTTTTTCTCTGGACATCACCGGCCGTATTTGGCTCGGAGGCTCTAGACTGTGCACCGTTGCAGCAGCACTGGTATGCAGCAAAGTAAGTAAGTAAGTAAGTATGTGCATATTTAAAGTGCACAATGTCAGCCAGTGGCCGAATCTGAGGCACTTGGCTGAGCCGCTAGGGGGAGCAGTAGGCCTGCTGGAAGCAGTGAGTTTTGAGGAGGCGGCGGAAAGTGTCTGCAGCAGTAGAGCTACGAATGCTAGAGGGTAGCGACTTCCAGACTGTGGGGGCTGCAATGCTAAAACCGCGGGAGGCAAAGGTTGCGCGGACACGTGGAACTGACAAAAGATTGGTGTTGGCAGAACGCAGAGAACGTGTTAGTTAATTAACCACAACACTGCTGTTCTCTGCAAACGACAGCCCACTCTGACTGGCAACCACAAAACTGTAATTTACAACAGATAATGCAACTGCATGCATAATCAATCAATAATTGGCGAAGATATGGACAAAGGTAAAGTGTCACGTTTTTTGGCCTACCCTGTATTACAGAAACTGACAAAGCTGCAATGTTAGCTTCTTTGGTCAACGTTTTACCACTTTAACAAACCTAGACATCATTCAATACAATGGACACTATGCTATGCTTGAAGCAACTACAACGCAGCCCGTTAATGCAGAACACACGCTAAAATGGTAAATAATAAACTAAAACGATTTGTAGAATAATAATACAACCTTTATCTTTTGCCGATCACCATGGCAATAATGAAGTACACTGAAAATCTATTAAACACTAAACTGACAAAACAGAGTCATCAACAAAGTCAAACAATGGCTCACTTCAGGAGCAGACTGAAAAATATTGATGAGCAAATGAAAAGCGCACTGATCGGACAAAATAAACTGCAGCGGAAAAACTCCGGGAATCATATTGACAAACGGCAAGGAAGTAGTACTCGCTGGGAGCGATCAGAGATCTCAATCCTCCACCGAGAATAGTGCTGCCACCTGGTCAGTGCAAAAAAAACTTAATACAGATGCTGTCTCCAGATGGCAAAGGATCTGGATGATAACCAATAATACCCACAACTAGATAATGGTTACGACTCTGTCGACTACTATGCCTCCGCCAACTACAAGGCCAAGAAGTGCATTCTGGGGCATATTTGACCCAATCATAACCTAGACCCTTGACCTATTGACCCCAAAATTTGACGTGTTCATCTTTGCCCCAAAGTCCGTCAGCGGTGAAAGTTTGGTCAAATTCAATCAACGCCAACCAAATATATCTTGCTAACAATGTTTGTTCGAGACCCATGCACAGATGCATAGATTCACGGATGCACAAACACTCTGAAAACATAACGTCTCCGGCCACTACGTTGGCAGAGGCATAAAAAGTCCAACCGGCAGCAAAACGTAATCACTTCTTCCTTTAGTTGTGTCCTACTTATCTACAAAATTTCATAAAAATTCTTTCATCACTGTTTGAGTAATCCGGCCCAAAAAATCATGAACTGACCCAGAATATATCCTTTTTCAATACTTTGCCTTGATGGGGGGGTCGCTAGAGCTTGAGTCACCAGAGCAAACAGGCTGGGTCATTAACAATACTTTTTGAAAGTGTTGGCAACAGTAATACCAAAACCTTATAAAAAGTATTGCCAATACTAATACCAATAAAAACACTTTCCGAATAATATTATCTGACGATTGATAACACAATTTGTAAATCCAAGATGGGACGACACAGTTTCTCTAAACCACTCGGCAGTGGCAGCATTAACATAATGTTGAGGCAAAAGGTTGCGTCGACAAACTAAGACAACACTGTGGCTAGAAAAGCTGTTGTTTTTACTAATACACTGTGTCTCAAAAAAAAACGTCACACTTTGTGATTGTCCATATCTTCGTCAAATATTGACCGATTTTCAAAATTTTTTCACTGGCACATTTTGTGGACAAGTAGCAGTAGTGTTATTATTAAACATACCACCACACCTTAACTGCGTCTCTACACTACCATGTGAAACTCTTATTGTCAAAAATGTCTAAAATGCTAGTAATACATATGCAAAAATTATTTTCTAAAAAACAAAAAAAATGTAGCGACGCAGTTATGGTGCGGTGGGATATTCAATAACTGCTTTATTGCAAATTGTCCAAGGAGTGTGTGACTGAAAGAATTTCGAAAATTGGCTAATATCTGTCAAAGATATGGACAGTTACAAAGTGGGACATTTTTCTGAGATAGTGTAGAGTGTAGATAGATGCGTCAAAAACATCCAATCAGTAAAATAAACACTACTACGGTATTTGCCAAGCACTCCGAACTGCCAGCGTCACAAGCTTTCCACGCCACGTCTATTACTACCACTACCACTACGCTAGAACTACCACAAACGACCTAGATGCAAGTGACCTTGTCTCGACCTACTTCACTCATTGGTCGCGCCGCCGATCCTGAGCATGGAATAATCAGATATGATAGGCATTCATCAACATACGCAAAACTATAACGCAACAAGCGGAAAGACGAACATAGATAAGTGAAATGATCGCCAAAGAGTTTGTCGCAACTTGAGTTCACTCGATGCCGCAGTTAGCATCTCCATTTACCGCCAGAAAATACAGCAATAAAGTGCAGCAAAAAATCCAAAAATCTGACATTTGAAGGAACAGTAGGTTTCCATCGTTCTATTTTGCCCAATAACATGCACGAAGTATGCATAAATAGAAAGTTTAAGCGTTCCTTCGACACACTAAACGATGCAGTGTACAGATGGACACAGGATGCCAAACACGAAACAAGCCAGAATCATCACAAGCAGAATGGCAAAATGTTCACACAGTTTTATTGGCTCCGAAAATAAACGAGATGACACTCGATCTTCCATCGCCCACTCAGCGCCGGCTATCAGCAAAATAATCGTACCGGTTAAGTTTTGCACGCGTGATAAACAGCAACGTACAACAAACGTTCAACGGAGCGTCCACCCTCACCCCCCCTTGAGCAAGTTCCCCATCCGTAACACACCTCCCCGATTCCCTCTTCTCCTCCGCTCCACCTTTCCCATATTTTTCAATGCTTTCCTCCCAATCCACTGTCAATGTTGCGACAATCTCGGCATGGAAAAACGCACTTGGAGGTAGAAGTACAAAGCCGATAGTTTTGGTCAGGTCCCAAATTATACCAACACCACCAAAGATACGAACAAAAAACCCCTCCCCTAGTTTTATGACGGAACATTTGCTCATATGGCATAGAGCAGACGCCCGTGATAGAGAGCCGACTTGTATACAAGTTTGCGCATTGCACATCAAAAATACCTGTTAATCGCTTAACTATGTACACTCTCTAGAAACCCTGCGTAAACGTTCGGTCTAAAAGTCTCTCGGAAGAAGATGAAATTACTTGAGCATTGGATAGTCTAAACGGCTAGCAGAAAAATAAAATAAGCATTAATATTTCACCTATAGAACAAGTGCAACAAGAGCCATTTGCCATGCAGACTGGCTCCAGGGAACCCGCTCTAAGCACAGATGTAAAATATGTATCGGTACTTAACGTGTTTTGTTTCTGAATAAGACACGAGAGTATTGGCATTTTTTACTGCACAATAAGTCCATAAAAGTGTAACACTGGCGTACGGGCGCCAAAGAAGCTCAGTTGCTTCAAACGTAGCAATTAGCTTAGAGTCTTTGCTTTTAAAGCCATTACATTAACGGCCTAGTCCTAGGGGAATACGAGTCTATGACCAAATTTCAGACAGTATAGGGGTAGGGTGGCTATTTGAAAAAAATGAGCAATATCTCCAAAACAGTGAAAAAGTAGAACGAACACTGACCTAACTTCTAAGATGACCTTGAACAACTATCTAAATCTAAATCTAAATCTAAAAACAATTTGATAGAGCACCATTGTCACAGAGTCAAGTGTGAATCAGAAGAGCTGTGTTGGTGCTGGTTGGTATCCTAGGAACCAAGGTAAACAGTTCGGTTTTTACGCGCGAAAGCAGCTATTGCTTTCAGCAGGTCTTAGCCATCGCAATTCTGTCTGTCTGTCTGTCCGTCTGTCACACGGGTGGATCAGTCAAAAACGGTGCAAGCTAGGATCACCAAATCTTCACCGTCGGCTGCCTGGAAGACTCTATAGTTTCAGGAACCGTAAAGCTTTTCCATGAATTCGAATGGGGTCACCCCGAACGAGGGTGCTAAATGAGAGGGGGTAGGTAAAATTTGTGATTTTTGGCCAATAAGTCGATGTATCTCAGTAACGGTGCGAGATAGGGCCTAGGTTACTATTAATCACTAATAGGAAGTCATACACTGGCTCTCGATTGGCGCTGAATTCAATTACCTTGAATGACCCTGAATGCAAAAATAAGGGGTTTTATGGATTTTTTGGCGATTTTGGGCCGCAACACAAGTCTATATCATTCACAAGGTAGTGCCACACTACTATCATTATGCGATCTAGATAGAGAATTTGGTATTTGTACATTAACTTAGCGTGAACCGGAACTGCTATAGGCTTTCGCGCGTCTCGTGAGCATTAGCTCAAATTTCATGTTAGTCTGGATTCAAATGTTTCAAAAGAACTAGCTGATCTATTACACACTCTGTTGCACAAAACCTATATCTTTCAAAGCCCACCAGGAAAATATGAATGAAGACATAGCCATACTGTTAGCAGCAGAAATGTAACCCACGGATTAGACGTGAAGCTGTCTTAAGGGAGCCAAATAGCCTCAGAGGCAAGAAAGTGCAAACACTCATATATCTTTCACCCTATATAACAACCTATATATCTTTCATGAAAATTGCCCACCTGCTACGTTTTCAGACTATTCTATAAAAATGACTGCAGCATTTCCTTGCGATGGTGTTTTTTTATCTGTCCGATTGCTATAGCACAGCATGGGACAGATTATGAAATCACTTGCGTCTGTCTGTCAGTCTGTCTGTAAACACTCCTACGACTGCAATTTGGTTCGACTTTAAAGAAATTTGGCACAATGATTTGGGACCCAAAAAGTAAGATCAAGTTTGTTTGGGATAAAAATCTGATAACTATTTCCCGTATTTTACCCCAAATTTTAAAAAATTTGCATTACGGCCTATGGGGACTTCAAAGCGGTATAACTTGGTCCCCGTAAAAGACAGTTGCACCCTGTTTGCAACTACCCCCTATTTTCGGGCCTGGGCTATGCAATGGTGTCATGTAAATTTCTCCGCTGAAGACCCATGTTGTCATGGCAACCAACCGTTTTTATTCAAAGATAAAATTGGCTGCAGGCTCACAAGAGCGTCAAACGCTAAAACGCAGCTGTTAGGCTATATAGCGTGGCAATGGGACAGATACCTCGTTCCACAGAACGTATTTCTAGTTTGTATCTCAGTTTAAACATATTTTACATCTATGCTCTGAATGACTGGGCGAAGCTTAAAGTGCCGGTTTGTGCCAGTAAAGGCAGCAGCGTAACACCTTCAAAAATATATGCAGAATCAATACCTTTGTCTTTAAGTTGTGGCCACATACAAGGTGGTTGGAAGAAAGCAAGCCACCAGGTTTCTGTTACAATTTCATCAGAAAAATCAAGTAGCAGACACTGTGGCAGGATTTTTCATCAATAATAAATGCACCAATCAGCATCTCAAGACTTTGCCATTCCGTTGATCATATGCAGATCCACTTATCTGACGTGGTCTTAGTAATAGCACTTATTATTCAGGCCACCTAACCCCTCTCTGACGATGACCATGATGATAACTAACTGAAAAAATGCAACGACCAAAAACTTGGTGGCTTAAATTTCTGGACCACCCTGTGTGGTGTATGTCTACAGACCCGTAGCCAGACTTTTCCAAAAGATGGGGCTTCGACTCTACCCCCGGGGTCGAAAAGTGACCCTTTATCAATTCGGCCACTGGGTCTGAAGACTGCTGTAAGCTCCTCTGGTGATGGACAAAACAGAGCCCTGGCAGCAAACGCATTCGATCTTGAAAATCACGTCCGGTTGGGACGTTTTTCACTATTTTATTGCAACATTTCCCTGTCGTCCTGACAGGACGAGAAAGTTTCAATCTTCAAAAATATGCCCCTTCTGGCTACGGGCCTGATCGAATCAGCTTGAAGCAGCAGCAGCAGCAGCAGCAATCTCACAACAAGCGGATGACAATAATTTAATAATATCAACTACTAGAGACCCTGCTAGGTAACTAGGCATAGGCAGGCGTGAGAACACCTGCCTGATAGCCGGCGCTAGAGTGTTTTCGAGCTGCCAGTCACCGTGATTGATACTGATGGCCGAGGGCTGGGGGTCGTGGTCACAGCCGAGTGTCGGCTGTGACCACGGCGATGTCCTTGGTGTTGATGACGGTGACGGTGGCTGGTAGTGGTCAGGTAGAGCTGGGGCTGGCGATTGTCCATTCCGGCTGCAACGTACGAGAAGATGCATAGAACTGCGTAGCATATCTGATTAGCCTGCAATTATACACACTCGCATGCACAATTGCATCACATTCGTAGACAGAAAAGTAAGTCAAGACAGACTGCGGTTCCATTCGGTTTTTAAAAATCTAAACCGGGCCGACTTTCGGTTTTCTACACATTCCCAGTTATTTGGAGCCGGATCGGCCCAAAATGTAAAATGCTTTCGAACAGAAATACAGGGTGTTTCACAAAAAGGCACCCTTTTTCTTTCTTTCACAATTTACTCAAATGATAGTGTCAATTCACAGTTGTAGCTGTTCACCTGTCCAATTACAGAGTAACTGTGAGTCATATTCTTCACATTCGTATTTATTTACTAATCTGTCGCAGGGTAAGATAACGCCAAATTCCATACGTAAAATTTGACAAGAATAACATCAAATATGTAAAATTTACAGAACAGTGGTAGATTGTGAAGGTGCAAAGAGTAAGTAAGATCCTAGAATGATGCGATTATCCATGAGCCAACTAAGATACAGTTAAACAGAGTCAATCAAATCAGATCCCCACAGTACACTGAATATTGAAAGATTAGTTGCCTCATTTGCAGAAAAGAAGTGGCAATAGAATCGATCAGAGCACCATAGGCAATGAGGATTAAGGCACAAACAGCATCCAGACGGTGACGCCAAAGATTCCAAGGGAAGTGAAATGATAAAGAGGTATCCACCTCCCTAACCGACTTGGAGATCTGGGGTAACATCGTAAGCTCACCCAGTAAGGTGTGCGGCAAAGTGAGTGAGTGAGTGAGTAGGGTTTAAGGTTCCACCCGACACAGTATAGGTCATTTCAAGGACGGCTTTTCCAAGCGGAATGCACACAAACATATAATAACGGAACAGTAAGTTTAACCTTTACAAAAACAAAACACAAAATCAAAAAAAACAAGCTAAACCTAAAATTGTAAGAACTCCATTATACGCGTGCATGTGTAATTCACATAATGGTAGTTCTAATAATCTTCCCTGTTATCCTCCAGACAGACATCAATGTGATAATGCTGTCTATTGGAGCACAGGGGTACGTGGGGCAAAAAAATTATGACAAGAAAACATAATGTCTCTAACGCAGCATAACAGTAGCACAGTGTCAAACACAACAGAAACAGAAGAAGACATGATCATAAGGAACAACAACAACATCTAAAGAACAAGACACATAGTACTAAACAAAATGAAAACAAGAAATCTGAGCCAATGCTCATGAGATGCGCGAGAGCTTATGGCAGTTCCTGTTCGCAGCTAAAATCAGTTTATCTCCATCCATTTTGTCGCACTTCACTCTACTGCAGCCAAAAATCACACAAAATCATGAAAATCCTCCATTTTCTAGGTTCAAGGTCATGCAAGGTCATCGATGTTGATACCATTAACAAGCACGTCACCACTGCTTGTTATGATAATATAGCCAAATTTCGCAAAAAAACCACGTCATTCAACGCCATCTTACCTTAGGTTACCGCCAAGATAGGGTACCTGCAACTTTAAACCTTCCTATAAAATCTGAGTTCCATTTTATAAATTCTAACACCTATTCCTAAAAATACCCAGTCCTTTCCTCTTTCAGTAAAGGTCAACACCGCAGTAATCAGCACGGTAGTTATTGAGATATAGCCAAAAAAACCCTAACCTTTTCTTATCCCTTTTTCTATAACTACAGTACAGCAAGTCCCCCAATTACGTAAAGATGCCCCCATATAATGATCGCAGATGATCGATCTCATATTTTTTCATTAAGTTTGCATAAAAACTATACATCACTAAAATCTGTATCTGCCACATTAATGAATGTGATATTCGGTATTTCTCGCCGTTCATTCTAATTCACGTACTTTGACAAAATGTGCGATATTCGTCCGACGTCGTGTAGGGGGCCACACTCAACCGTTTTCATCCTACTTAGTCAAAATTCACATTTTCCGCTAAGTCTGGATACGCAAATCTGGTACCGATGGAAAGCTTGTTGGATAAAAATTCTAGCAGTCTAAACCATTTTCAAATCCATTCAGTAGTTTAGCTAAAAACTAGGGTGTTCACGCTAAGTTAACGTATGCTCCATCTCCATTGCATAACGAGTTAGTTGCGTGGCGCCCTCTTGCGAACGCTTTTCGCCGAGTGCAATGGTCAGGCTTGCGCATGGCCCTCTTTCTCTCCCTCGTTCAGGGTGACCCCATTCATACAGCGGCATGAAATTTTGTCATAAAATACTAGAGACTCTAGGCTATCATATAGTTAAAACAGTTAAAACCCAAAGTCTCTATCTCACCTAGTCTTAGAACGGTACCTGGTCGTGACACCAGAACAGACAGACGGACGGACAGACAGACGAACGGACAGAATTACCATAGCCAATACGCACTTTATGCTAGCTCTCACGCGTAAAAACTGTGACAAACCCTACTAGCACAAACTTCAACATGCACAAAACGAACAGAAGCTTAAAGACGAAACAGCAATGACATCAAGCAAGAAACGAAAATAATCGGAAACAAACCGTCACAAATATGTACAGAAGTTAGTAAACGGCGACAGTGGCGGCCTCTAGCGAGTCACTAGACAACGAGTCCAGCTGCAGAGTATTGTTATTATCATCGTCATTGTTGACGTCATCGTCGTCATACACGGGGTCACTATAGTGCACCTGAGGCATTGTCAACTGAACTGATAGCACACGGTGAAATGACAGCAGTATGTCGTTGGCCTGAAATATCATTTAAACACAATGAGCAAAATAATGTAGCCCAGAATCAGCCCACAACCGCACACCGAGTGACTGCGAAATTTCACAATAACGCAGATATCGTATAATTTGTTTCAAGTTGCTTAAGTCCATACAAACTGCATGAATAAAAAAATAAAACTAGAGAAAACACTAGGAGAGTGCAGGTACCTCCGCCAAGGTAAAGCTATTTGCCAGGTGGCGTCGCCATCTTCGCTTTGCCAGCAGTTCCCTTATGCCCCCTTTAACGCAATGGTAACAAAAATTTCAAACTGATCCAGAATCCACGATTCCTACTGGATCACCCCCAAAATTTGGCCATATCCAGGATTAGCCCCAGATGGGGCCAAACTTTTAGCCCCAACAAACACTATAAAAACCACAAATATTTAACGTAGTCATGTTATAATGTACCTAATCTCCATGATAATGGCCATACTGCGTTAATATATAAGAACGTCCGGCTGATCTTTACTTATATATAACCTCTAGGAATAGCCCCAAACAAACAAAAACCGGCAAAAACATAACCTCCTTGGCGGAGGTAATAATTAATTGTGCAATGCCCATTGTTTAAATCTTTAACAAAATGTAGTGCTTTATACTGATTTCAAAGAAAATGTTCAACAGTCTTGGGATCTAAGACAAGATCTTATGATAAGCCTGGTACCAGGCTGGTTATGGGTCTTTCTGGTTTTGCTTCCAACATCGAGCGCCCCACTGCAAGAAGAGAAGATTCTTGATAACAAAACATGCATGCTGCAACAGAAGAGTTTGCAATCTTGCAGTTGTTTAACCAGTCTTGGTCTTGGTCTTATAGTTTTAGTGTTGTTTTCAACACTATGGTCGTGTTTCCGTCACTGCAAGACAGTAATCACAGGCTGAACGGTTGTTCAAACCATGTGTGTTAACGGCGACTTCTACTTCCTACGGGAAAGTCAAAAATTTGACCCCCACAGAATCAAAACCCCTGACCTGATTGAGATAAAATTTGACACGGTTGATAACGTCGGCGAGATGACCCCTCATGCAAAATTTCATGTAAATCTGCACAAGGGGGGCTTCTTGGCAAATAGGTGAAATATACGCAAAAATTTTTATAGCTATCCATATACATTTTTTCTTCAATGCAACTACAGGTCAGACCCCTTGGGGGATTTTTGCGCGCAATGGTTCAAACGACGCGGTCTCACGCAAGGATGTGCCTTTTGGGGGTTAAAAAATTTGAAATTAATATTTAACGTATTTATTCGCAAAAATCGAAAAAATTACAATGGTGCCTATGGGGAAAATTAAGCAATTCTTTAAACGGTCATAACTTTGGCTGTGTATAAAATAGAGTCGTAATTTTTGGTTCTAGGGTATGGTTTTCGGGGTTGGCCAATTTAATGGTGTCATTCAAATTTATCCCAGACCCTCCCTGGTTGACATGGCAATAAAATTTGGGACAAAATGGGCTATAACTCGGCTTCTACTAAAGATATCTGCGAGACCTTTGCGTCTTTAGGAAAGTCTTCGAGGTTGGGCCATCGAATGCTGCCAACAAAATTTTGCTCCGACCCTCTCTGGTTGCCATGGCAGCAAAATTTGGGACAAAAATGGGCTATAACTCGGCTTCTGCTAGAGATATTTGCGAGATCTTTGCGTCCACAGGGGATTAGTGTTGAGCCGTCGAATACTGCCAACGAAATTTTACGGCAACCGACCCTTGTTGCCATGGCAACGAAATTTGGGACAAAAAAGCTATAATTCGTATTCTGTAAGAGATATCTCCAAGATCTTTGCGTCTAATGGGAGATGTTGGGAGACGGCTATTGAATGAGGCCAATCTAATTCCATCACAACCGACCCTTGTTGCCATTTGAATCTCACGTGACCCCAAATGGTCAAGATCGTGATTGTAAAATATCTATGGCCAGATATCTCCGCAACTGATTAACTGTAGGAAAAAGTTATTTTACTAATAAAACAGCAAATATAAATGTACAAAATATAAGTTTATACAGTTGTTAACGGCAACATTCAAGGACTTCGAAAACAGCAAAAATTACAAAAGGTGATATTATTCAGCAGCCAGGGTTGTTAATATCGCAGTATTGGTATCGCTACCAATACTATCGGCGATACTTTTGGAGTATTGGCATGACTATCGCCGATACTTTTTGTCTGTAGTATCGAAATGGGGATCGGCGATACTTTTTCAGCTATTTTTTGGCAATATTCGATACCAATACTTTTCTCAGCAAGCAATGCTGCTGCTGCTGCTGCACGATGATGCTCGAGGCACAACATCGCGGGTGTCTGCCCGCACGCACGCCGTTAGGCCTCAGTGCACCATGCAGGAAGACGTAGGCCCTAAACTACATGCGATTGACACACGTGCTTGGGTCCGTCTACTCCGTGGATGGAAGAACAGGTGTCAAGACTCTCACAATAGACTCAGAAACGTTTGATTTGATACCCGACCACGAGCTACAGTCCTGCTGACACTTTGCGTTCTTGCTCTGCGGGTGATAGCCCACCCCATCCTCACTCAACTTAATTACTGCTGTCAATTGTCCATCGCGACTTACTGACGAGCACTAGAAGCTGTTTATTGTGTCCTATTCAAACTGTTCAATTGTCTAAGGCGAGAAACATAATTCTCGAGATGGAGATTTTTCTCGAGTCTTGATTCTCATGAGTCTCGTTGAGATCTGTAGCCCTATTTACTTCCATGGCGACAACTAGATTTAGGCCTACTAAATCACTGCATCAGCAAGCGACTAAACATAACACTGCCAGGGGTGGATTCACAAATTTTATAAAGAGATGGCTGGTGGGCGAATGCAAGCCTAAAATGGGGGTCTGGCAGTCCCAGCATTTAGTCAGAAAGAGCTTTCAGCTTTTTGTCGCCTGATAAACAAAGAGTAGCCGTTAGTTGTATGGGTATCATAGTGGTAAAAAAATTTTTACCACTACGTATGGGTGTTACTGCCTATGGGTAGCATTTTTTATTTGGACAACAACTCAACTTAGTCTTATAGCAAGCGTGGCGAGTGAAAAAAATGAGACCACTTTGCTATTAGCTGTCTTTGTTCTATAGCCGTGCTGTCCAACCCGCGGCCCGCGAGGGGATTCCATGTGGCCCGCCATCGTCCCACATAAATTGTAGTTTTGGTCCGGTGATTGGTCAGATGAAATCAACTTGCAAAATTCAACAATGTTTGATGGTCTTTTTCGTTTCTAAATTTCTAAAAATGGGCGAACTTGCGGTTTCCATTGAACATTCGGAAGCAAAAAGTGTTTCAGCTTCAGGGGGCTTTGCCCCCTGACCAACCAACCAGGGGCTCTGCCCCTGGACCCCGCTGGAGGCTCCGCCCCCAGACCCCCCTTA
>Ga0209367_1006916_pt1 | contig 15655 bp, 7 predicted proteins | sample WorMetLIZISLAND2_FD_187412 | JGI IMG/M metagenome (GOLD analysis project Ga0209367, IMG submission 187412) | Marine gutless worms symbiont microbial communities from Max Planck institute for Marine Microbiology, Germany - Olavius geniculatus... ... | reverse complement strand
CTTGGAATTCGCTGCCAGACAGTCTTCGTGACCCAGAACTGAGTTTCGATACTTTCAAACGTCAGCTGAAGACATACATTTTTGCGAAATATTGATGATAAAATGTATTAAGCGCATTAGAGATCTTTTTGAGTATGCGCTATATAAATTTACACTTTACTTACTTACTTACTTACAATTAACACACGATACAGAGGACAGAAGACAATGGACACGAGACTGTCCGAGCGTGCTTAACTGCATCGCCACGCCACAAGAGGAAGAGGAGATTTGCGTAGACCATTGTCTTTACTATAATATCAAGTGTGATGCTATTTTAGGTCGAGAAAAAATTGTATGCACATTTGAAGAAGACACTTGCTTGTTTGATGACGAATTGGCTTTGAAAGAACGATTCATGTTTACCAAGTCAACTGTGAGAAAATGGGACAATACTCTGAACGTAGGTGTGTATAATATTGTTTGTTTGTGGTGAATATTACACGCACTAACGTTTATTCATGCATAAAGCAGTGTGTTCAAAGTTCGTGTATTCTCAACGTAAATAATTTCAACTTTGATGTATACTTTCCTCAGATTTAACTAATATACATCAATTTTACTTCTGTTGATACAGAGTCTTGCTTTGAAGCTGATTGGGGTTATCTTTGGCAGTAATTTTCGGAAGTCAGTGCTTATGTTAGGGATAGCAATAATTATGAAATAGTAACTGTATTTCAGAAAGTGTTCATTCATTTAATAACACTCAACTGCAAACAAGTGTTTTGGCTGTATGAAATATATGTCAGCAAAACTGATACAGTTACATAGGCTATTGCTTAGCAAAACTAGTAGTCTAATCTGCTGAGAACCAGTGACGTCACTAACTGTTTCACGGTTTCATCGGTCACTACATCTCGCAGCTGTCACAGTTTTTCTGACATGGAAAAACAAGCACTTGCAGTTATACTGATTTGTGACTGTATGAATAATTCTAAGTCAAATATAACATTAAGACTGCACACAAGGTTCTAACTCAGGCGCTCATTTTCCCTCATATTTCAGTCTCGCATTTTCAGTCGCCCGGCCTACTTCGTCCGCAGATCGGTCAGCAGAATTCGTGGATCATCATCATTTGGATGCACATTGATCTGACGCAATATCAAAATGCCGTAGTTGCAGAGTGCTTGGGGACTGTGCGGTGGCGTAGAACAAATCATGATATTGTTATTACTGTCGTTATTACTGGTCAAAGGGCGCTGCTATTCTGCACGTGAGAGTATAAACACGGACCTATAAGGCTATAAATCTAGCGGCGTCACAGCTTTGAATGATGCGGGTCTATAGGCCTATGACTTTTTGACGTCGCTCCCAGTGCTGTCACTTACGTCACTTGTTACCAGCTCACTGAGCCTTATGGTTGTATCAGTTGCGCTGACTATACCTTTATTTACGTATTATTATGCGGCCGTCCAGAATTATAATAGAGCGCATTACGCTGAGTTTACCGTTGAAGCAGTAAACAACATAACGCATTAACATCGACGACGGAGGCAGAGAAGAAATTACTCCCCAGATTTTGGGCTGTCCAAAAATTGTCGGAAAATGTTCTTGTCAGAAAATTGTTGTCCAAAATGCGCCATTCGGTGCTGAAAACCTCTGATTTTGGGTAAATGTAAGGTCAAAATTAAAATTTAGTAGTCATAATCGACTTAGTCGGAAATTTGCTGTTGCCTGTCCAAATTCTGGCGGAAATTGGCTGTGCCTGTTGGAAAGTTGCAATTTTCTGCCTCGCCAACTGTTTTTGACACGAGACGCCGCTAATAGGCCGTTTAAACGAGGAAGCATACATGAAGCACACTTAGAGCACACGTCATGCACTCTTAGAGCTGACTTGATAACGGTATATATTGCAAACATTCACGAAGTTAGCCTTATATGTGCTTCACGTGTGCTTCGTGTATGCTTCCTCGTGAAAACGGGGTATAAGACAATGGATTGACTGGTTTTCAGCGGGTCGCGGTCGCTACGCTTCGATGGACAAAACCGAAACTCGTGCAGGTTACAGCGCCCGTCTTGTGTCACCGTACATCAACACTACGGGAAAGTGTCTGGAAATGTTCTACTGGATCAGAGAGGAACTGCCAAATGATGCCCTGACGACTCTCACGATAATTGCCATATCGGAGGAACACACCGAGGACGTTCTCAACACAATTTCCGATTTGACTCCTCATTTTCCGAGGCTGCATCTTCGGCTGCCAGACGGCATACACCGTATCGCCATCGAAGGCAAGCGCACGTGGAAGAACAGATTCTCTGCAGTCTCACTAGACGATATCACCATCATGGACTGTGATAGGTTTGGTAAGATAACTTATTACAAGAAATATTATTAGATTGTGACCAATCTAATGTACTCTTCGCACGCATTATTTTTTCCTGTGTTTTTCCAAGTGCTTTTTCGTTTTTTTTTCGGCCCATTGCGACCATGCGTCTATCTGGCACGGTTAAGATAATGAGGTCACGACCTTGACCTCTTGGGGTTACGTGAAGTCATCTGTCACGTGACCATTTGACTCGCGGTGGGCGACTTTTTATGGGTGGTCCATTGTGACCATGGGTCTATTTGGCAGCTAACATTATGGAAATATGGCTGTTTGAAGTTATTCCAGGAAGGCTCTTGCAGGAAGGGAGGTCGGTCGGTCGGTCGTCAATATTTCACTGATTCCATATACTCCTCTTCGCTACGTTAGGAACGTAGCGCGCGAAGAGTAAAAATTACGTTTAGTTAGTAGCAGTTTATTGTGCATTTTGTTCTGGTAGCAAAGCCTTATCATTCTCGTAGAAAACGCAACATCCGAAAGTATAGTATCTAAATATTTAGATGATTGATATATTCGATCTATTTGATTTTGAACTAAAAGTGAAGCGACAGATTACAAGAAAAAGTGTTCATACGCCAATATTTTATTTAGCTATTAAACTGTCTTTGGCAAATCGTTGTCTACGTAGTAATGTAACAAGCTAGAAAAAGAGTCGTATATTTTATTCGTATTCGTTCTATCTGTGATGAATTAATATTGAACAACTTAGCTCGTGGTTATGTGAAAAATAAAAAAAGTTGCAGAAATGTTTTCTTTTACAACGTAACTACGGTCTGTCTCAACAGTGTTCGATTCTGCCAAAAATGCAAGGTTGGGCTACAAATTTCTGGCAGTACATGGCAATGTACACAGACAGCCAAACTCCAAAGACAGTGATAGTCGGTAAAACGCTTTCCTGTTTTTTAATTTCTTAGGCTGTTAATTGCAAATAAAAGGTATAAAAGGTTCAAGAGGTTTAAAGAGTTTTAAGCTCTTCGTAAGAAACTTATCGCAGAGCAACTTATACCGAGATGGTTTACTTGTTCGCAGACTTAGCGTCACCTACCATATGGGATCACACATGAAAACACACCCAGCCTCAACCGTAGCCAGACAGGCCGGTTACTTAATCTACCTACCCCGGAGGGATGGAAGGCTGAGTTGACCATGGTGTTGATTATATACCGAGATGGTTTACTTGTTCGCAGACAGTCACCCATCTAAGTAGTAACCGCTTAATAGTGACCTGACTGGGCGTCGAACCTACAACCTCTTGATGGTTAGTCCAACACCCTGGCGTTACACCACCAAACTACAGGTGAAACATGCGTATAGGTACTGGGCGTGTTGGATGCAGATGAAGAGCGTGAGTGTTTGAGCAACCCTGCAGGCAGAGGCTACAGCGGCTCGATCAACGTCACAGCGTCCGGTAAACCGTGCGTGCCGTGGACTGACGTACCATCCGAACTCTGCTACAATCTACCGGACAGATCGACGTCCGATGCGCTCAACTACTGCCGCTACATTCCCGACCAACAGTGGATCGGAACTTCTTGCGCTGTGCGCACGAAAACCGGCGTTCGGCTAGAGCAGTGCACTGTGCCATATTGCGGCGGTAAGAATGACACGGAGAATGTATTCGTGTGTGACTGTGAAAACAAATTATAATTATCGTCTATGTCGTCATCTCAATGTCTCTGAGTGCCCCTACTCGTGATTTTTCTATTGATTCCCGGACAGTTCTATGACAATCTTAAAACCTTGTTCATTTCGGACAATTTTTTTGGACAGATTATTTTTGATTTATAGAACGTTAAGTTTGCTAACGACAAACTTAAGACATCTGTTGCGATAAAATCCTACGATTAAGGTGTTTTAGGACAACGATCAGCCCTATGTACAAGAATTTGTGTAAATTTGCTCTCTGCTGTGCTGCAGCTCTCATTTCACAGTAACTTTTTTACAGTCAAAAATAATGAATATGTGCATGTGTGTATGAAACACTATAAATAAGTTTAATTTCCCGTTGAGAAAATAACAAAATAAAACTTTTTTGTTACACACATTAACATGCATGCACGAATTATGTAGCACTGCCGGTCGGCTGTCGAGGGAGTAATTCGCTGAGATGTGCTGACGGCATGTGTCTGCCTCCTACTGTCACCTGCGATGGAGTTAAATATTGCAAGGACGGCAGCACGTTTGACTTACTTTGTGGTGAGTCCATCTTCTTGATGAGTTAGACTTATGTGGCAGCGCCATAGAAAGTAGCTTACATTACTAATTATTTATAGTTAATGTTGTCAAAAACTACATCACGTGGATGCATTTTTTGCCGAACTTATAAAGCAATGTTTGATTACTTTTTTATTTCGACAAAAGTTGCATTCACGTGGCGTAGTTTTTGCCAAGGACTCACTGAGTACTGTAGATTAGGCCTAAAACGTAAAATGCGATAACTGCTAACGAGTGTACGGAGTTGTTGCTACATTTGTTTTTTATTATAACGTTTTTCCACTGTCTGTCTGGTGTTTACGTTTTTGCTGACAAACCTGTTTGAGTTTAATGCATACATTGCCAGCGGCGTCGTGTGTTAAAAAAGTAGACGGGCAGGAAATTGCATTTCTCCAACAAACACTGAAAATTTTCGGCAGTAGGGGATTTTGACAGATAACTACAAATTTACGACAGAGAAAATTCTAAGTGCTCAAAATTTTAATTCTGTTCTTAAATTGTTTCTAAAATGGGGGTTTATCAGCTTCAGATTATCCAACAAGCAGATTTTCGGCCAATTTTTTAACAGCCCAAAATTTAAGGTGGAGGAATTGCTCTCCTTTATTTTCCCCACGACGTAAAATGTGCAATTTTTAGGGCTGCGAAAATTAACGATTAATTAATCGATTAATCGTTAAAAAATTGTTTGATTAATTTTTTTTAATCGATTAAAATTCGATTAAATTTTGGACATGTGGTCCGCTTCCAGAAACAGAAAATCCACTAAACTGGTGGAAACTGAATAGCCATCGTTTACCTGTTCTTGTTAGTTTTGTAAAAACAGTAGGCCTACTTTGCGTACCTGCGACATCTGTCCCATGCGAACGCCTGTTTGGCTCATCAGGCTACATTGTGAACAAAACGTGTGCTGCTCTTTTGCCCGAAAATGTGACATCACTTGTTTGTCTGCGTGATTGGCTGAAAGCCTGAAATGCGTGTTAACTGACTGCATAGTGTACAAGTTGGCCTATACGTTTCCAACTTTTATGAACAGTAACAAGTACACTTGCGTTTTGCAGTTTTCATGGTTTTTTGCATTAACTACAAAATTGAAAAATTGTTCGAAATTAATCGATTAATCGCGATTAATTTTTGGTGATTAATCGATTAAAAAAATTTTAATCAATACCAGCCCTAGCAATTTTACTATTATATATACATTTTTATTCGTCAAATGATAGCCATGAAAGAAACACAACTAATAACGATAGATAATAATACTAATAAAAAAATAATAATGATGACAAAAAATACAAAAATATTATTCCTATTCTTATTATTGTTTTTACGTCAACCACGATGGGTGTTTTTTATCCGAACACAACGTACCGTTTACTGTATCAATCAGTTAATAGATCAAAAATGACCAGTAATGTCAGTAAGTGCTTAACGGCTGAAATAAAACCTACGAATAATGTACGAATTTTTAAAGACTAAATCGGAGATAAAACACGCGCTAAACAGTAGTGTTTTCAAGTTCTGTTTAATTTAGGTATATTTGATAGTCAGGCTAAGGTCTGCAAATACTTTGTGTATAATTTGATATTTTTCGCTGGTAATTTTTATTTAAGCTGGAAAGCAGTCGGTGGCATGCGATTTCGAGGATATCTTCAAATGTGGTTATACAACGTCGACAACCGGAGCAATATCGTGGGAACGCGTCAGCACCAAAACACTCAACGGCTCCTCTGAATACAGCGAAGGTAGGCTTATTTTTGCTGCGTGTTACTTAGCGTGACGAATTGCATTGTAGTGTTGGTATCTTAAATATAAAGTGCATAAAAGGTCGAATTAACGTAGGCCTATAATATAATCCGCCCTCAGTGATGTGTTGGCTATAACGCTTGCTTGGCCTCAGTGGATATTGGGGTCAAAGTTCGTGGGCCACAAGTTATCTTGATGATGCGTGATAGAAATAGGTCTAGCCTACTGCCAAATGCAGGATCACGTGAGACAACCGCACAGAGGTCATGTGTTGGACTTGTCATTTTGACCTTGATACATAACTATAAGTCATCCGTCGTCACGTAGGCTGCTTTGCAATCAACGCACTGTGTGATAGACGTGTTAGAAAACCACACCGTCACACACATTGGTGGGGGACTGAAAATGCAGGAATGGAAAATCCATGGGTAGAAAATGCGAAAGTGAACAGATAGGGAAAGCTGGGTTTGTCATATGATCATGCAAACGACGCTGTGAAGACCAAAACGCGTATACACTGTGTCTGCAAAAATGACGTAAACAGCTGAATTGAATCAAAGACAATAGCATCACGCCGTGCTTTACCGAAAGGCAGTTACGCTGACAATTTATTGCTGTGCTATAGCAGTTTTTGCGGTTTTCTGCTTTTCTATTACTTTTCATTTATCAGACATGTTTTTATTTGTACGCGTTTGTGTTTCCCGTGTAAGACAAGGACAACAATAATAGGAACGTTAGGAGCGACTGAAAACGAGAGACCTGACATCGCGAGACCAAAAAATTGTGGGGACTGACATCGCGGGACTGGACACCGCGGCACCATAGCAAGAGTGGACATTTTAGGCCTAATGTGCAAGTTTTGCTGCATGAAATACTATAGGGGCCTATGATCTGTAGGCCTATCTGTCAGTTTTCAGTTAGTCTTCCTCGTCATCCTCATAAAATTTATTGTCATGTAACTCGTGAAATAACGGTGAAAGCGAAACGGTTTTATCAAGTATAACGACACAAAATACCAAATTAACTTTGACGTGATGCACACTTAATCAGCACTAAAAGGCCAGTGTTCTGTTACGAGAATTTCAGCTAAACAGCGTCAAATGGCATTAATTAGTAATTACGCTAAACGTCTCCATCGTACTTGCAGCGCAGATATACATAAGCACAAATGACTGATACGAAAGCACAAATATTTTTCTACATCAGCACAAAACCAAATAATACATAAGCACAAAATAGAATTTTACTAAAGCACAAATCTATTGTGGTAAAAACTCTTTTTATTCATATGACTAGCAGTTAAAAACATAAGTCAGTAAGTCACTGTTTATAGCTCTATGCATGGTATGAGCCTACAACTAAAGTACTGGTAAAAACTTGTAGCACATTTTGCAGATGTAGTCTTTGCGACTGATTTGGCCTGTTGTATACAAAGCCCAAGTTCTCCTTATGAAGTCCCACTCCATAACTGATTAGCGCTGTTCGCACTATGCTGTAGTGTATCTATGACTACTAGGAACGGCGCCCTATGAACTACCCCTTACTTTGCATTTACAGGATGTGTTTATGTCACATTAGGTCTACCCACTGTTGTGCTATAGACAACTTGATAGTATTGTGCTTATGTCGAATTTAAGTTTGTGTTTTTGACACTATTGTGCTTGGGAGCATTTGTGCTTATGTACTGTCGCCACTTGCAGAGGCATATCATATAAAACTCGACGCACAGCCTAAATTCAATAAAAACACTGAATAAACTTCTGACGCTGACGTCGTCATTGCTGGCATGGGCGCCTGACTGGCTTCATCAAATTGTGGCAGCTGCTGCACTTTCTTAGTTTTCTGGAAGATTTTGTGTACATATCTGGTGCCGCGTTGTCAGGTCTCGCATTGTCAGGTCTCGCGATTTCAGCGCCCCCGAACGTTAATCTATTGAAGCTTTTTACATTTGAACACTGCTCCATACCCTAGATTTTCGCATTTCCAGTTCTGGATTCGCTTGAGTTTGTGTACTTCTTATATGTTTACGTTCGTCGTCGTCCAAAACGTAAAAGTGTGCAGTGTGATTATGACACGCTGGTTTTTCTACAGCAGCTGAATCGTTTGTTGTTATATTTCTGTTTGACAGGTCACATAATGGCACTGATATCTTCCGGTCGTCGTGGAGACCAGGTATTGTTGACCTCGATACTGCACGAGTTCGCGGAACCGGTAGCTTTGACACTGGACTACCTTCTGCAGGAAGACAAACCGGGAACTGGCGGCTCTCTTTCCGTTTATCTGTTGTCCAAACAACGTGTTCCCATGCTGCTACATTTCGACAAGTGGATCGCGGATTTGGAAGGAGGCTGGCAAAGGGGTTGCGTCTCTATTCCGAAAGGAACGTATCAAGTCATGTTTCTGGGCACTCTTGGCATGCCGTATCGTTCCGACATTTACCTGGATAATGTAGCATTTCGTCAGAGTTGGGTCTGCCGCCATTACCAAAGCGACGTGAAGCTGCTACCCACTGGTAATTTCATTTTATCTTCGACAAAGTGAGTAGGCTATTTTTGTGATTTCGCATGACCTGACTTGACTTATGCCGTTGCGATGATGACGCACCGAATTTTGTATCCGAGATGTCGTCCGAGCTTCTCGGATGAGAAAATCGAACACGTCAAACGACACGGACGACACGTTGGACGACGCGTCCAATATTCTCGTCCGAGGTTCTGATGGGCATCTTTTGGCTGGCAAGCAAAAAACCTCGTCCAAGGGAATCGGAAAGAATAAACATGCACATTTTGTTTGATTTTCTCGGACAGGATTTTTAAACGTTGGAAGACTCGTCGATGTCGGATAACATCTCGGACGAGGAAATCGGTGCGTATAGCCATATTGCCGATAAATGATAGATGCTGATGCTGCTGCTGCTGATGATGATGATTGATACTCGTTTTTGTCCCGTCAGTCACCGTGGATTGCGTTCACTAACTGATGATACAAGTGTATTTTGAGTTTAAGGTTTATTTGTTTGTTTCGTTACCGATCTCATAAAATAAAATTCATTTCGTAGTTGTGAAAAGTACGCAGAGTATAATAGCTAATCTGGCAATGTTAACATTGATCTACATATAAAAATAAATAGTGTGAGTGTTCCAGATGAAGGGAGCCACAGAAAATCAGATGGTTAACTCTGAGCAAGCGTAACTTAACTTAGGCTACCATTTTGCCACACCAGTTGACTTCTGTTTCACACTGCAATATGGATGGCATTATGCGCTGAAAAGTGATTTTTCTCTTAAATCGACACACAGTTTACAGTCAGCACCAGCGAAATAACTGTACTGAACACGTTGTTGCAGGAAGCATCGTGGACTGTAAGTTTCGTGGTAACAATTCGTGCGGCGTTGTGCAACTTTCCTCGTCGTCGAGTGTGTCGGCCGGCTGGGCATTTAAAGCCGGTAAGAACTTCGTTTTTATCGAAAGATTTCGTAATTAATTTATGAATAATACGTAAACGATAAGCGTACTTCAATAAGTTAGGAAAAATAACAAATTAGTTTTTGTGCATTATTTTTGCGCGCGTATTGTAGCGCGTATTAGCTATACGGTAATTCTGTCTCTCCGTCCGTCAGTCTTGGTGTTACGTCTCAGTACGGTTCCAAGGCCAGATGAAATAGAAACTTTGACCATATTATAGCCTGGAGTCTCTAGTATTTTGCGACAAAATTTTATGTCCCTATGTAAAGGGGGTCCCCACGTACGAAGGGGCGAAAAAGGGGCATAGTGAATAGGCAATGCGGCCTCGGGAAAAGTACAGGAGAAAATAATGCGCGCGAGGAGTACATTAAATTGGTCACAAACTAATAATATATTGTATTCTGTCTTTATTTCTTTCTACGCTTACAATTATTTATATTTTTTTTTATAAATTTTAATGTTGTCGATTCGTTTTCAATCCAACCTAGTACCGCAATCTTGTTTAGGTTTTCTTTTACGCATTTTTTACTCTTCGCGCGCTACGTTCCTAACGTAGCCAAGAGGAGTATATGAAATCAGTGTAATATTGACGACCGACCGACGACCGACCTCTATTCCTAAAAGAGCTATTTTGGAAGAACTTCAAATGGCTATATCTCGATATCGGTGATAGTTAGACACATGGTCACAAGAAACCACCCGTAGGAAGTCACACGCGAGTCGAATGGTCACGTGACCGATGACGTCACGTGACCCCGAAAGGTCAAGATCGTGAGTCTATTATCTCTGAGGTGCTATATCTTCATAACGGTGCCAGATAGACTAAGAAACAATTTCCAACAACGACCTCGACGCCAGTCACTACTAGTATAATATTAAACCGCGGTCTCAAATAGACGCCGGCTCTCTAATACAAGTTGAAAGGAACGAAAAAAAAACAATTGGAAAAGTACAGGAGAAAATAACGCGCGCGAGAAGTACATTAGATTTGTCACAGTCTAATAATATTTTTTGTTATTGCTAATATCGTAATGTCAACGTTTTTTAGATTTCTGTGGCTGAAAGTGAACAATTGCAAGCAAATTTTTTGAGTTATGCAGTGTTGGCGACTGTGCATTTATCAAATAACACCGTTTTATTAGCAAACTATTCTGCAATTTCTGTAGGGGCCTAAACGCAGTAAATGCCCCTGTCAAATTGTACGTACCTATTGGCCCGAGCGATTCACGTGCAATGCCATTGTTACTGCTATGTAGGCTATACATGATATTCACTTCCTTCCTTTATAATTTGATGTGGTTTGCTGGCTAGAGCTGTGACATGTAGTGTTTACACGAGGCGATCGTCGCGGCGACGATCTCTTCGTGTAAACATTAAATTGCTATTGATTGAGATTAACATACTCAGGATATCAGAAGTTCTTGCGGCTGCTTTATTAGTTTAAGTGTACTGTAGTTCACGATTGTGTTGATTTTGTGAACTTGGCCTCTTTAGGTTTTCTATGCCACGTGAAACATTTTAATGAAGCTTGAATTGTTTTTGATTTTTTTATACATTTTGTATTATTTGCTTGCTGGCTGACTGGTTTCGACAGATGATGAAAGCGATCTAACAGAGACATCCGATGAAGATGAAAAACATTCGTCATCCGGTAAGGACTATACTTAATAAACCTATGCTTGAATAAATGCATATTAATTTTGGTACAAAAATGTCTGATTTATGAGTGGCATGACTTTTGTGCTATTCAGTTAGCGTAAGACTTATTAAACAGTATTCGCACTTACGACTTTGAGCGTGCGTGTATTAAAATTGTTTGTTTCTAGATTGCGGAAAGCGGGACTACTGGGAAGTTAGACACGAAATCACATCTCCTTACTATCCGGACGATTATGCAGCAAATACTCACTGCCGCTATTTGATCCACAATCCGTTCAACAACTTGCTGACGATAACGTTTCGTACGTTTGCTATCGAGTACAACAGAGGATGTTCTTTCGACTATCTGACGGTATGTGTTCCCATCGCAGCCGGATTGCTGTTCGTATGCTGTTAGTTTAGTCATTTAGAAATTTACTTTACTGTGTCTTAATATTCAGACATTTAGCTCGGCGATTCAAGTTTCGTTTTTGCTGAAACATCGACTTCTATCTTTATACCTGGTAGGCGCAGCTGGCACTGAGTGAAAAATAGGGGGGATTTTGTTAATTGTGTAGATCAAAACTTCCTCGTCCATTTTTTACTGGGCAACAAGAAAGGGAGGGTGAAACGCGGATTGTAAAAGGGATAAGGCTTAGGGAAGGTAAGTAGGAAAAAAAGGAAAAAGGAGCTGATAAAAGGGGAAGGCAGGGAAGAGAAAGAGCCTGAAAGTGGGGGAGCTGTGGCCTGATTTTGATTCTAGATTTGGGGGGATAAATGTCACTGTGCTGAAACATCACATTGTAGGAGTTATTCAAAGCATTCTTTTAAGTGCCATTACGTATATTCTACGTAGTAGAGATACGAATGATATTTTGCCACAGTGTTTAAATATATCTACAGGATGGTCCAAAAACGGCACAAAGTTTATGGCACCATAATTTTGCCATCGTACATCACAGAGTCATGCGGTTTTCAGCGAAATGTTCTGAAAGAAAATCTTTACATGACCAAAGTCAGTGTTTAAATACAGCAATTAAATATTCTTTGTTTTTGCCGCTGGCAAGTGAACTATTGAAAAACAGTATTACCTTCAATGTACCTTGGTCCACAAAAACATGCCACTATTATTTTTTCAATAGCTCCGTGAAACATTGGCAGATTTTAATAATTTTTGACATGCGACATTAAGAAGAAACTTGATGCAAAGGTCTCTAGTTTTGGCTACCTCACTTTAACGTTGTCACTACACTACCGTGTAAAATGTAGAGGTCGCTGATAGGCCATTGACAGCAATGAATTCCTACCGAGTAGCGTATGCGTCGGCTCAGAAATTATTAACCGAATAGCGACAAATGCAAGTGGCAATTATTATCACTCAAAAAAACACACGTGTCACATCGCATCATTTTCATTTTAACATGTGCTTAAAATTTCCTCCTGCAGCACAAACGCAAGCGGTAGACGTTGACACTATTTGCCAGCAGCACATTCAGTAACTTCATGACTCAAGCGGCCCACTCGCTGTTGATGTATCATTTCAGTTTGTCGACTTACAATTTTTAAATCATCGTTTATTACGCCAAAAGGCAGCAGCACACAATAAAATACACTAAAAACACTAAAAACGGAGCTAAAAACGAAGCAACATATTTTCAACGATTTTGTGGTCTCGGTAATTTTCTGAGCTGACACATGCACTACCCAGTATGAATTCATTGTGGCCAATAATCAAAATACAACTTCTGCATTTCACAAGGTAGTGTAGCGACAACCTTAGGGCGAAATGGCCAAAACTATAGACATTTGCGTCAAGTTTTTTTTAATGTCGCATGCCAAGAATTATTAAAATTGGCCAATTTTTCACGGAGTTATCGAAAAAATAAAAGTGGCACGTTTTTACGGACCGCAGTGTCAAGGGTAATACTGTTTTTGCATAGTTCAATTGCTAGCAGCAATAACAAAGAATATTAACTGCTGTATTCAAATACTGACTTTAGTCATGTAAAGAATTTTTTTCCGAACATTTTGCTGAAAACCACATGACTCTATGACATACGGTTACAAAATTACGGTGTCATTAACCTTGTGCCGTTTTTTTGGACCACCCTGTATATGTCGTTAAGTGTTGCGATCGCTATTTCAGGTTGGTTGTCAAGGCGATGAATCACCAAGACTGTGTGGTAAAGCTCGGCCAGAACAACTGGCGTTCAACTGTTCTGTTGTTGAGCTGGTATTCAAGTCGGACTCTTCAATACATTTGGCTGGCTTTCGTCTTCTGTACAATATTTCATATTTACCTTCGTCAGGTAAGTCGAAATGACTCTAGGCTATCTGTGACTTCATAATGTTAAGACATTCGAGATTTCAGTCAAGTTTAATTGCGATGATGTTAAAGTCTTTGCACTTGGCGTTTCGTTTATTTTGTGAATTGTATCTTAGTAGTATTTCAGTCTTGTTTTATTATTATATTTAAATTATCCTGTTGTTTTTATTTACAGTACTTTATATGTGTATGTCTGAGTTGCAGTCTGTAAACTGATTATTGAGGATTTCATTGATTAAATGATTGACTGAGTAAGTGATTTATTGATTGATTTAGAGTTTTCGCTAACAATTCAGAAGTCGTCAATGGATTTCAACAGTGATCGCACGTTGGACGTATATTTTCCGCCGGTCTCACTCAATGGCAAATCCGCATGCCTGCAGATGAACTTCACCGCTTTTGCTTATTTCGCCATCAAACTAACACATGCCAGTCCGACGACGAACGTGTCAACAGAGCGAATGCTGTTTCGCAGCGTGCAGTCTCTTGGCAAAGAGTTTCGGTACTGGGAAACAAATATCGAGCCACATATGACTCAAGGAGAAGAGTTTGTGATTGTTTTGCACACAAAAAGCTCGTCGTTTGGAACAATGGCTGTTATCAACAGCATAAATCTCCACATGGCTCAGTGCAATAAGACGGGTCAGTGCAGTAGCGTCAGAATAAATACTTGCTATGCAGATGTCTTGTCAATAGCTATGAGAATAGTGTCAGTCTGAAACACTCTGTGTATTGTGTAAATCCGTCTGTCACACGCGGCCTCTGTGCCAAAACGACGCAAGCTAGAATCACAAAATCTTCACTTCAGTTCCGTGATACACTCTGCTACCAGGCTTTTTTACGGTTTGAAAAACAATCGAAAGGGTTTACCGCGATCAAGGGCGTCAAATGAGTTTTATGTTCGGAGTTGGAAAGAAATAAATTTGACGGTTTTCTAGATCAAAATTTGGGTATAGCCTACTTTTGCCTTTACACTCCACTGATGTGCGTAGAAATAGAAGCGCACGGCAAGGGTTAACCGAGCGTAGTTTTAAACAAAATCCGCTTTTTATATTATTGAAAACTTTATTTCGCCATGGCGGCAGCAACACAAAACATACATATGAAAGCAAACACAAAGAACACAAAACACACCACAAACACACAATAAAAATAGTAAAAAAGAGAGAAAAGGAGAAAAAATGAAAAAATACAAATTATTCACAGCAAAAAAACCTTTAGATAGCAGTTCGTCAAAAGCAAATGCATCATACAAAAATGCATCACAGAGTTACTTATTTGTATTGTCATTGTCATACCGTACTTAAACTTCGATAGGATGTTTACTGGGTATGATTAGAGCGGACAGATTCAGAAATCACGGTGGTGAAGGAGCCGCATGTACTAGGCATTGATTGCGCCGTTTCGGTACGACCGGATGCCTGCATTGTGTGGCGAGACAATGCAACGTCTACTCCACGCTGGCTCGGCGTCTTCGCACCATACGGTCTGCTTTATAGTTTGTTAAAAAAAACTGACTATTCTTTCACTGTTCAGTCATCGAATATACTTGACTAGATGAAAATTAAATTTCGTTGTTGTATGCAAAATTTTGCACACTTGAATTTCTGACAATGCCCAATCTGATGGTCGCCCAACATTTATACAACAACAGCTTTTGATGATGATGATGATGAAGGACGAATAAACTTCAGCGATAGCGTGGCGTTAAGTCCTAAGACTACAAGGACACGCAACAATAAGCTTAAACAGTGAAGTCACGTAATAGTAGTCAGCGCAATGAGACGTTCTTAGTCATGTCTGTAAGACCGGGCAAAAAGTTCGGTTTTCAGTCTGCTGCGGAAAACTTGCAACGACGGCGATGACCGGACTGACTCCGGCAAACTGTTCCAGACCGATGCAG